>Ga0209723_1003064_pt1 | contig 20853 bp, 15 predicted proteins | sample BiotimSIPDNA_2_FD_185750 | JGI IMG/M metagenome (GOLD analysis project Ga0209723, IMG submission 185750) | Anaerobic biogas reactor microbial communites from Washington, USA - Biogas_R2 time_0 SIP DNA (SPAdes) (version 2) | ecosystem: Engineered > Bioreactor > Anaerobic > Unclassified | place... | reverse complement strand
TTACGACAAGCCTCCGTAAATACATGAAAGGCTTGCAGAAGAAAAAGAATAAAGTTAAGAATTTCTTTCAACATAAACTTGTCAATTACGCAGCATAGAATGAGAAATATTCAATTGCGGGAATAATAAATGTCAAAAATGTGGCTGCAAACTAAATACTGGAGGAAAAATGAGATATAAGTTTACATCATTTCATTGGCTTATAGCTATTCTGGTTATGGTTAACAGTTCCAATGGCTCTTACCATATCCAAGGAATTTTGGATGACTATTATAATTCAAATTCAAAGGTGGGAAATGTTGCTGTAAAATCAGTTTCCATCTCTATCCAGTCCCATGGTTCTTATCTGGATATTATTGAGCAGGCAATAATCAATCCCCATCCACAGCTATCAAGGAATGATGTAATCGATTACTGGGTTGAAGGTTCTGTATCTTTGCCCAAAAATGCAACAATTGTTCAGTTTACACTGACAGACAGTTCAGAAACCTTCTCTTCCAGAATTTTTCCTGTTTACAAGGAAAATTATCCGATAGACAGCACTCTTGAAGATCCACTGGCGATAATATCCATCAAGGGTGTTAATAAAACTAAAACAAATTACCGAGTAAAAATCAGGAAGATTACACTTGGGGGAAATTATAAAATTGCCTTCAGATACCTTGTCCCCAATTCAGGAAATGCAAAAGCAGTGTATGATTTACAGGTTATTGCAGATAATTCATATAGCTTGCCCAAAATCATCGAATTCAATTTCAAACGAGAAGACGATGGCCCCTCATATATACTTAATCTGGACAGCTTAAACTTTCAGTTGAATAATAATCAATCTCTTCAAATTCCTTACAAGGGAGACTTCCGGTTGCTGGCAGTAGATGACGCGGTTTCAAAACAGCATCTTACAACTTTTGAAGAGGGAACATACAAGGGGAGGTATCTGCTTTTTAATACAAGTATTCCTGATTCGGTGTTTATTCAATTATGTAAACCTATAGAACTTGTCTATCTATGGCGGTGGAATGAACCTAATTGTTACGTTAAGAAAGATAATTACTCTTGGTTGACTAGATATGGTCGGGATGCTGTTGAGCAGGCAGAAGCAATCAACTCCATGATTATGAGTGTGGCGTCTACCGGAAATGACCTGGGATTGGTCCACAGCATCCAATACAAGGAGCCGAAAGTTTTCCCTCTCTGTAAAAAAGGAAGTGGTTCTTTCAATGAATTAACCAATTATCTGGCTCAGATAAATGAAGAGTACCTTTTAAACAGTGGTTATTATTATGAAGATATGATAAAACCCACAAACCCGGGTGATACCCTGAGAGATTCTTCAAGATATGAATTTCTCAATAGTATTAATCTGGTTAAAGGGTTGTATTCCAATGGCGCAGGGATAATGAAGCATCTGATCATAGTAACCTGTGGACCTGTAAAGAATTCACGAGATATTATTACCTTGGAAGAGTTGGAATCTTTGATAAGTGATATTACGGTCAGCTGTGAGAAATCGTTCTGGAGAGATGTGAATTTCACCTATGTGAAAAATGCCTCGCTTGATAAGGAACTAATCAGTATGAGTGGCTTTAAAGTTCCACAATTCAGACCCAGCTCATTGATTTTACAGATTTCAAATACAGAAAAAACGTATTCTTTCCCTTTGTCAGTGGACCAGAACTCTTTTTCTATAATAGCAAAGAGTGAGGGAACCTGGAGTCCAAAACTGACCTGGTATGGTTTTGATAAATCAGGTGCACCTTTTGACACTGCACACTCTGTGGCAACTGTCTATCAATCAGAAAAAGATACGGGGTTGGTAAAACTGTGGGCAGCTAGCAGCGAACGTATAAGTGAGAAGTTTGAAGATAATATCGAAGCTCAATACGGAGTAATTTCAAATAATTATGATATGAGAGTATATCCTTCATTCAGTTGGAATGATACTTCAATGGGATATGCATCAGTTCATGATTTCGCTGGTGTTACGAATATATTCAACAATAAAGCAGAACTGAGAAGGCCTGGTTTTTATTGTGTGGTGAAAAACAGGGTGATTCAGATTTCGTTACCTGATAAAGATGAAATTAAGTGCCTTAAAATCTTCTCACTTGATGGAAAGCAAATTGCTGAACTGGATCCGTCTTCATTCAAAAAAGGATCAATCTATTTGATTCCTTTAAAAGAAATTCTCTCCTGCAAAAAATCAGCTATGGTACTATTAATAGTAGAAGGGAAAAAAGGCCGCTGGACTCAGAAGGTCTGGATAAGAAACTAGGAATGAGTCAATTCGCGCTCCGATGGAGAAGAAATGCTATGCTCAAAAGAATCTTTCAGGCATAACACTTGCGGGTCTTTTTTATTAGAACTTTTGACTAATAAACAAGGAACTGAATATGCATCTAATCGGAGCGATCATTATCGGATTTTTTGCGGGAATAATAGCAAAGCTTCTGATGCCCGGAAAAGATCCTGGAGGGTTCATTGTTACCACATTGTTGGGCATGGGTGGAGCATTATTAGCGACTTTTCTGGGACGATCTTTTGGTTGGTATGGCCCAAATGAGAATGCAGGTTTTCTAGCAAGCATTGTAGGAGCTATTCTGATATTGTTTTTGTATCGGATCATTGCCAGACCAGGGGGAAGAAAAACACCTCGTCCCACCTATTCGCAATAATTAATCACTCGTTTTTAGCGATGCATCCTTTCGCATTTTCTGTTTCGCTTTAAAAAGGAGCATAGATACCCGGCTGAGAATGTTGACTTCATTATCACCACTGGTTTCTATAGATAGAAAGTTAAGTTGTGGATGCATCGACATGATCTTTGCCTGTACTCCATCAGAGACTCCCGATGAAGGCATGCAGCCAAAAGGTTTCGAAGAAATAAAACCATCAACACTGTTCGCATAGTAGAGCGCTTCGGCTACCTCCAGGTTCCCTTCCCCGCCAAATATTTCCGGATGATAATATGGTTTACCTAACACCGCAAGCCGGTTAAGATCCAGTATTTCTGCCTTGCCACCGAATGCTTGCGGATTGAATGCCTTGCAAAGCCATTTGTAAATAAAATTCACTACTGCTGTACTGACTTTCTGCTTTCTTAATGATGAACGATAGAACCGAAGCTCTTTGCGGTCTTTTGCGTATTTTATTCCTCTAAGTGCCTCACGCGTTCTTCGCCAGTTATCGTACAACACCCGCTGGGTAAAAAGTCCGGGGTAAACCTCACAACCTTCATCCATAATAAATCGTCGTAGATTATAGTTTCCCTCATTATGGGCTAAATTGGCAAAAAACTCTCCGGTAACATATATTCTGGGAAGTTGTAGCTTGTGTTTGGGGACTTCGGAGAACATTCTGGATATTTTTTTAAGTGCTATAGGAATAGTAAAGAAATAAAGGGGACTTTTGAATGCTTCCAGAAGAGTCTCTTCTGCTTTAGTTAATAGTTTAATGACCAGTTCCTTATCTTTAGCATAAGGACGCAATGCACATTCTGCCACATGAATAAAATCTGCCAGAATTATAGCAATAAGAATTTCGATTTTGAACATAAGATCGAAATTAAAAGCGCTTCCCCTGGGCATGGATTCCTGAATGATATCGGAAGAGAAGATGAGAATTCTGAAATCCTTGAAACCGGCATCATTTATCACCTTCAGATATTCCTGTGGATACATCCCATAACGGCAGGGACCACACTGCCCACCTCCACTAAGGAATATATACCTCTTGGCAATCTCCTCTTTAGAAAGACCGGTTTCTTTCTGGATTTGAAATAATTCCTTTATGATACTTCCTGAGGTAAAGTAGAGAGGATTGCATTGCATGCGGTTTCCATATTCTTTACCCCAACGAACATCTTCAAAGACATGATCGCCTAAGTCCTTGTAAAGGTAGCCCCGGCGGTGAAAATAAGCCTGAAGGAAATAGGATTTTCTTCGCTCTACAAAGTTAAACAGTACTGTGACTTTCTTTTTGTCTTTTTTATACCAGGGAGGGTTGGAATACCCGTTCCACTGCTGCTCTTTTACAAATTTTGGTGGTTTTACTCTAAGTTCCTGATCAGGATTCATAACAGTTCCTTGACACGGCTTCGAAGTCTCTGCTCTTCCAGCCGTAAAAAATAATCTATAGTCTGAATGCGGATATTGAATGTGGCTCTTGGTTTATTCTGATCGATATCATGAAAAAGGAAATGGGGAGTATCAGAAATATCAAGAATGTTACTTATATAAGAATAAGTAGGTGCATCATGTCCGCATTTAAAGCTGCTGAGGTCTACGACTGCAAGGTTTGGATGACGGGCGGCAAATTTGGCTGCCCAGATTTTAAGATTTGTATTACGATTAAAATTACGGATCCACACATCCTTTATGCAAAAGTATTCATCAAGTTCATCCTGGGAAAAGAGAGCGGATAAAAGTTGAGATTGCAGTGGAAGCGACTCTATACAGAGTACAGGATATCCCCTCAGTTGGAATTCGTCCAGTATCCCATGATTCAGTCCCGGATCGTGATGATAGGGGTGGCCAAGTACCAGAATTCCTATTTTGTCGTTTTCCACCAACCAGTTTAAAACTTTTGCCCCTTGCTGCTGCATATTGCTAAAATATTGTTTCATGGCCTCGTATCCCTGTATTACAGCCCAGGTATTTTCATCTTCTGTAATGTGCAGGATATTTTTAAAGTAATCATAGAGATATCCAGCAGCTTCTTTGGGTCGGTCCATTCTCACAAATGGTTTCAAATAACATACGTTATTTTGCGCAAACATATCCCGATCCTTGGTGAAAACTGCATCCACCACCTCTGGTGTTCCCATTTGTATAACACAGGCATTGTTGTCCAGAGTGTTTTCTACAATCGATTGTAAATGTGTGATGACTGGAAAACAGATATGGGTCAGATTGTTTCTTCTCAGAAGATTGTAAATATGAGCAGGAGCTACTTTCGCCGGAAAACATGGATCAATTGCCCCCCACTTATTCCCTTCGTTCCAGAGCTGAGCTGAAGTATAATCACTGAATACTACTTCTTTTACTCCAATGGTTCTGAAATAAGTGCTGAAAAAAGGGGCATACACATAAAGATTCAGCAATCTGGGAATACCGATAACCATCTCCGATCGTTTCATTATGGCATCTTCTGATGATCTGCGGAAGGATCTGATACGTTTTACAGTTTTTCTGCCGTCATCAGATTGCAGATAAGTTGGAAGGGGAACTTCCGCATTACAGGAGGGAAACTTTTGGTATTCAAAATTACTGAAAACTAATCTCCCGGAATAATCAACAAGATTGGCATAGCGCTCTTTCTGTGCTGTTTTTACAGCTTCCTGAGAACGCATCTTGTTGATATCATCTGCCATCCCTTTCTCGCATCCGTAGCCGGAGATATAACGGACATTTCTTTCAGATGGAAGCTGAATATCGATAAATGTACGCGGGCAGCGGTTTACGCAGAATCTGCATCGTGTTTTCTCATTATTATACGATAGGAAAACCAGATTTGCTGCATTATCAATACCGATAAAGCTGCTTTTTTGACCATGCTGACGATCACGGACCTCAAGTGCCGCACCTATCGCTCCGCAGATATCCGCATATTTATGAACATAAATATGCGCATCGGGAATACGGCTGAGAATAAAATCAACCTGAGCTTTAACTGCAGCCAGGTTTTTCTGGGTTCCACCCTGAAGCACGATTCTTTTACCAAAACGAGTGAAATTTGTTTCCTGAACCACATAATTCCAGATATTTAGGGGAAGCACCAAGGCCAGTCCCGCCATTATTTCTTCTTTACTGAATCCAAGCTGCTGGAAATGAACCTTATCCTGCTCCATAAACACCGCACAACCATAGTTGAATGCGGGTGCTTTTTTTGCACTGAACGCCTTATCAGCATATTGCTCTATAGGAATTCCAAACTGTTCTGCCATACTCTGGAGGAAATATCCGTTTCCGGCACTGCACTGAGTATTAAGTTTAAAATCAATAACTCTTCCATTTCTAAGGAAAAGTACTTTTATATCTTGTCCACCTATGTCACAGATGATATCGATATCTCCATAACATTTAACCGATGATCTCATGTGGGCGACAGTTTCGACCACCGTCAGATCTAAAGAAAAAGCTTCCGAAAGAATTGAGGAGGCATAACCGGTAGCGCATGCACCGCAAACCTCCAGTTTTATCTGCTTTTCTGTTATCCAGGATTTAATTCTATTGAACATCTCTTTTAGATCGTCAATAGGATTCCCTCTCGAAAGAATGTAATCTTTATAAATAAGTTCTCCGGATTGATCGATTATTGCCAGTTTTGAACTGGTAGAACCACCATCAATACCAATAAATCCTTTAACAGTAGAACCACTTGGAAAAGAAGGTGGAATAAAGCCTGGAACCGAGTAAGTCTTTTTGAATTTTTCCAGATCCTCACCAGGCTTAACCAGAGCATCACGTACTCTCCCATTAGATAGCAGTTGGGAAGAACGTCCTTGGGAGATATATGAGACTAATTTATCCGGTCCTGCATACCTTTGCTTCACTTCAGTGGATCCATGAATCTCCGAATAGAGCTGGTCCGATTCTTTTCCAAACAGCACCGCTCCGATCGCAGCAAAATACTGAGCGTGCTGAGGCACATATATAAGTTCATCGATCTTTTTAGATGATGGGATCCAACCGTGAAGATTCCATGTTTGAGGTAAATGAATTCTCCAAAGGTCAGTAAACGCTTCCAAATAGGTATTAGGACCACCCAGAAGAAGCACCTTATCCCGTAAAACATTTCCGCGGACCAGCACTTCAAGATTCTGTTTAACTATTGCATTACACAGGGAAACAAATATTTCTTCACGATCTATACCGGCTTTCACCAATCCCACTACATCCGTTTCTGCAAATACCCCGCATTTGGCTGCTATATGATGGATGGTTTTTCCGGTAGCACGGATTTTTGAAGCCTGACTATTCGACAACCCGATTTTGCCGAATATTTTGTCAATAGTTGCTCCGGTCCCACCGGCACACTTGTCATTCATGAACGTGAGAGTCGATTTTCTACCCTGATCATCAGTTTTCCAGATGATCACTTTAGCATCCTGTCCCCCTAATTCAATGACAGAACCAGCCTCAGGATGCAGTTTCTCTACAGCATAAGTGACCGCATTCACCTCCTGGATGTAATGAGCATTTATATGGGGAGCAATGGCTCTGCCACCACTTCCTGTAATAAAGATTTCCAGTTGCGCATGGGGAAATTTTGATTGAATGAAATTGAGATACTCCAAAACCATTTCAGGCTGACGGGCATTATGCCTCTCATATTTTTTCCAGACTATGCTGTTATCCGTATCCAGTAGAACTGCTTTTACGGTGGTAGATCCTACATCTATTCCAATGTGCATTACATTTTGATTGTTCATTTTATACAAAATATCATTAAAACCTTATTTTTTTAGAAAAATAGATAAAATAGCATAATGCCAGGAGACGGTGGATCAAATTTTCACATAGAGAAGACCGTTTTCCTAAGCCGGTAATCCAAACAGTAGAGCAGAGAACCAGTTTTTTTAAATAAAATCCCTTATAGCTGTATAATCTCAGGAACTCAGGTATTTAACTACCTGTTTATAGATACCTTCTAACAGAGACCTTCTCTTTAAAGGAGATTGTGCTGTGTTTGGAATGTAGCAGAATATAAGATCAGCGACCAACTCTTAACAGGTATCTAAAAGAGATAACTGCTATTTTGCATATTTTGTTTTCAGGTTGAAATATGGCAAACATAAAAAACACAAACTCCTCTTCAGGATACATCATTGTTGAAACTCTCACAAATAGCAATGTATTCAGGCGTGCTTGCCAAAAGTCATTTTACTCACTCACTGGAAACGGATGGTGGAATAATCAGATAAAATTTTGTGTTTGACCCTGCAATAAAATCTATGCAATTTCAGTTAGAAGATATCTCTGAAGCTCATGCGAAGATAAATATGTGAATCCATACAAGAAATCGATAAAGACGAATATTTTGATTGGCTCTTGTAAATGTATTATAAGTGTTTATGGTACTTTTTATTTCTGATATGATCATCATTGCACTTCCTTACTTCCCTTCAGTCATTTCAATTATTACAAATTCTGGCACTACAATTGCCCATATTTAATTCAGGTATTAACCAACATTAACCAGAAGGATTCGTTTTTTTTATAGTCTGTACAATTTTTAAATCCGGTTTTAGGATGTTTTCATAAATAATCATAGATGGTATAGAATAATTTCAGTAGCTGTTTTTACTATCTCCTAAAAAGGGGTATGGCAGAAAATTTTTATTGTACAATAAACCAAATATTTATTCTTTTTAAAATATATCAAAAAAAGCAGTTGAAATTGTCAATAATTGCTGTTAAAAAGGTTGACATGGCTATGAACTTTCATCGATTTCTACATATCTGTATCTCATTTTATGACAACATATTAAATTGGCTTAATGGCCAAACCCAATATATCATTCTGTTTTTAATGGTAATAAATTTTAATCGATATATCATTCATTTTTTGCCTTTGGAGCTGCCAAACTTTTATTTTACTATCATTCAAACGGAGGTGTGTTGATCAGGGCCTGTCTTCAGATGTTTTTGCACCCATAAAAACAGAGTGAATTCAACGGCCCGGATCGGTCTAAAAACTATAAACCTGGAATTGTTATCATTATGAAAAATCCATTAATCGACATTACCAGCCAGATCTTATCGTTACCCACCGCGCCTTACAAAGAAAATAGTGTGCGGGATTTTATTCTTGATTTCTGCAGTCAGCGCAAAATGGGTTTGCGTCAGGATGAATTCGGAAACTTAATAGTTTTCGCCAAAAGGAAGTATCCCACTGGTTCTTTGGCTTTTGTGGCCAACATGGACCATCCTGGCTTTGTCATTGAAAAGAAGGCCACCAAAGGAACCACTACTGCACTTTTTTATGGTGGATGGGATCATCAGCAGTTTAAAGCCGCTCCTGTATCAATCTATACAGATCAGGGGCCAGTCAGTGCTCAGGTCAGCGATTGGAGTTCTGCTGTAAAAGACAAGACGAACAGGGCAACATTAAAGGTTTCAGGTGAAGTCTCTCCTGGTGATCTGGGAATGTGGGACATCGAATCATTCAAAGAAGAAAACGGCTTTATTTATAGCAGAGCTTGTGATAATCTTATTGGTTGCGCACTTATTCTCAACCTTATAGATAGTTTTGCCAAAAAATCTCAACCTCTGAGTTTTTATTCCGTTTTTACTATGACCAAAGAAGCAGGGCATAACGGGGCAAAATATGTATGCAGCAGTGAAATACTTCCTAAAAAAGTAATTCCTATCTCTGTAGAAACCAGCGGCGTTCTTCCTGTCGCCCCTATCGGCGAAGGAGTTGTGGTTCGGGTGGGAGATTCACATTCTGTGTTTACCCCGGAAATCACTCAGTTTCTTTTGGAAACCTCACAGCAGATCCAGTCAAAAGACAAAGGATTTAAATTCCAGCGAAAACTTATGGACACAGGAAGATGCGAAGGTTCAATATTCTCCAGCTTCAATTACAGAACCGGTGCAATCAGTATTCCCTTGGGTAATTACCACAATCAGAATCCTGAAACCGGAAAAACAGAAGCCGAATACGTATCTCTTTTTGATATGGAATGCGCTGCAAAACTGATGAGTAAGCTGGTAGATAACACTCCTAAAGCTTCTGCTATCGTCAAAAGACCTCTTCCCAGATACAAAGAGGAAAAAGGTTCTATGGGACAGAAATTTTTAGTCTGAGATAGATCAGCAGATGTTTGGCTGAGGAACAAAAAAATTCAAGATTTCAAGCTGTTCGGTAGTAGATACTATCTGATACTTTTCTCCTGCCTCTATTAACAGCATTGTTCCTCTGCCAAGTCTTACTTCTTTACTTTCTACTCTTGCCCACCCACAACCCGATATAATGTAAAACCACTGCTCAGATTTGATATCCTGTATGTCTTCATAGGTGCTCATCTCACCGGGAAAAAGGACCATTACTGCAACCTGTGATCTTCTGGTTCCTGCAACAATCCTGAAGTCACACTGTGGCTCGATTGTCAAATGCTGCATAGCACCTCCTGCAATATAGGATCATAAAAAACGCAAAGGATGTGCCTATCGATTGGATTAATGTTGGATTGTTATCCGAAAAACAGCGTGGAATTTAAAAAATGAAGTCACTGAATGTAAGGAATAAAGGTGACCGGTCAGCTTTCTTCCAATAAAATCATGACCAGCTCACCTTTCTCTCAGAACAATGTGTCATACATGAATAGCACGTCCTCCGGCTGCTCTGGCAACCTCCATGACCCCTTCAGAAAGGGTAGGATGTGCATGGATCATATCAGCAATGTCCTCAGGAAGCAGTTCTGATGATTTTGCCAGCAGAATTTCATGAATAAGCTCTGTCGCCTCTACTCCAATCGCATGTGCCCCCAGAATCTCCCTGGTGCCGGGATCAAAAAGTAATTTAATAAAACCTTCTGAGTTTTCAACTGCCACCGCTTTACCGATTCCTTTATAGGGGAATGATACCGCTTTATAATTGATACCATCCTTTTTCGCTCTTGCTTCAGTTAAACCGAAACTGCCAACCTGAGGTTCACAATATACCCCCGCTGGTATAGTATTTAAATCCAGTTTTGCTGCAGTATGTACACCTGCAATATGTTCTACTGCAATTTCACCCTCTTTGGAAGCAACATGAGCTAATAGCGGAGTGGTGGTTACATCCCCAATAGCATAAACACCTGAGACCGATGTCTCCCCGTAATCACCGGTTAAAACAAATCCTCTTTCCGTTTGGATACCCAACTTTTCCAATCCAATTCCATCGGTGTTGGGAACTCTGCCAGTCACTACCAATACCTGATCTACAGTTAATGAGTGCTTTGATCCGCTGTTATCCTCAAGAAAAACCTCTGCACCATTTGAACTTTTATTCACAGAGGTTGCCTTTGTGGAGGTGTAGATCTTTATGCCGCGTTTCAAAAAAGATCTGCGAAGATGATTGGAAACCTCTTCATCTTCTAATGGAAGTATCCGCTCCATCATTTCCACCAGATGAACTTGCACACCGAAAGCATTCATGATATGAGCAAATTCTGCCCCAATGGCTCCTGCACCTAAGATAAGAAGTCTTTCAGGGAGTTTTTGTAAGGAAAGGATACCGGTTGAAGAGAGTATGATTTTTTCATCAAATTCAAATCCAGGTATACTCCGAGGACGAGAACCGGTTGCGATGATAATCGACTTTGCACTTATTGTTTGTTGCCCATCGATAACTAACTGTTGTGCTGATTGTAGCTGGGCGGTACCGTTTATCACTGTAACACCGTTTTTTTTCAGTAGATAATTCACTCCCTTTGATAAGGTGTCAGCTGCTTTTCTGGATGCAGAATAGACCCGGCTATAATCAAATTGGGATCTATCTACCTTTATTCCCATAGCTTCAAGCCCGGAAATCGAACGGAAAATTTCTGCCTGATGAACCAAGGCCTTTGAAGGGATACATCCGATATTGAGGCAAACCCCGCCCACTTTATCCTTTTCAATCACGACAGTTTTCAATTTCAGTTGTGCAGCACGGATTGCTGCCACATAACCACCCGGTCCCGAACCGATTATAGCTACATCAAAATTCTCAGACATCAGAAAATCCCTCCGGTATTAATTCAGCTAAAATATTTAATATAAAACAGTAACAGGGTTTTCCATCATGTTTTTAAGATCCCTGACGAATTCCGCAGCAATGGCTCCATCGATCACACGATGATCACAGGAAAGTGTCATCATCATAGAATTCTGCTTTCTAAATTCCCCATCATCCGAGATTATCAGCTCTTCGAATATTTCTCCCAAGGCAAGAATTGCAGATTCGGGTGGATTTATAATTGCAGTAAATTGGCGTACTCCGTAAGAGCCAAGATTACTGATAGTGAATGTGCCACCAGTGTATTCCTGCCAGGAGAGTTTGCCATTGCGTGCCCGTTCCACCAGATCATCTAATTCCTGGTTGATAGCCACTATGCCTTTATTGGCACAATCCCTTACAACCGGAGTGATTAAGCCATCTTTCTGGGCTACCGCTAAACCGATATCGATTGAGTTGTGCCGAATGATGAAATCTTCTGACCAGCTTGAGTTGATCACTGGATTTCTGGCCAGGGCTTCCGCCACCAGTTTTATAAAGAATGCATTAAAAGAAATCTTGGTTTTTAATCTGCTGTTAAGCGCTTTTCTGGAATTCATCAGATAATTCATTTTCACCACTACTGTTACATAGTAATGCGGGGCAGAAAACATCGACTGAGACATCCTTTGGGCAATAATCCTTCGCTTCTCAGAAATAGCGATTTTCTGTTCAACTTGTTCGGTAATTGGAGCCTCTGAAGGCTTTTTCTTTTTAATAATCTGCTCGATATCCTCTTTGATGATTCTGCCTCCGGGACCGCTGCCCTGGACTGACTGAAGATTAATTCCGGATTCTTTGGCCAACTGTCGGGCCAGTGGTGAAGCCCTGACTCCAGAAGGAACATGCTCCTGAGGCAATGGTGGAGGGATTTTTTTCTTTTTTTCTGCCCCTTTCTCAAAAGCTTTTTCTTGAGGCTGCTTCTTTTCAACTTCAGGAGAAGCCTGCTCGATCAGTCCTGAAATGTCTTCCCCTTCTTTACCGGCAATACCAATGATTTCTCCCACTTTAACCTGGGAACCTTCTGCACTGGTTATCTTAAGAAGAGTTCCTTCTACAGTGGATTCATAATCCATTGTTGCCTTGTCTGTCTCAACCTCACAAAGTATATCACCGGCGGAGATTTTATCTCCCTCGCTTTTGTGCCACTTAACGATAGTTCCTGTTTCCATTGTTGGTGATAAAGCCAGCATAACTATTTTTTCAGCCATTATGTCCCCCTTCAGATTCGATAGCTGACCTGCTTTACAGCATCGATAATCTTTTTTACAGATGGTTGAGCTGCCAATTCCAGGCGATGGTTATAGGGCATGGGCACATCTTCAGAACTTATTAGCAATACAGGAGCGTCCAGGTAGTCAAAACAATTGCGTGAAACCAAATAAGCGACATGGGAGCCAACGCTGGCAAAAGGCCAGGCTTCATCAACTATCACACAACGATTGGTTTTTTTAACAGAATTATAGATAGTAATTTCATCTAAAGGTTTAAGACTTCTCAAATCGATGACTTCTGTATCTATCCCTTCTTTATCCAACTCAACAGAAGCATCCATTAAAAGCTTTAACGGTTTAGAAAAACTGATAAGAGTGACATCTGCACCGCTTCGCTTTATGTTTGCTTCACCAAAAGGAATAACATACTCAGTTTCTGGTACTTCACCTTTCCAGCCATACATGAGTTCGGACTCCAGAAATACTACCGGGTTATCATCACGAATAGCAGTTTTAAGCATTCCTTTGGCATCATAAGCCGAAGAGGGGGCCATAACTTTAAGCCCAGGGCAGTGGCAAAAGATGGATTGAAGAGCTTGTGAATGCTGAGAACCCAGATATTCAGCCGGGCCATTTGGTCCTCGGAATACAACAGGCACATTTAACTGTCCACCTGACATGTAAAGCATTTTGGCGGCATTGTTGTAGACCTGGTCCATTGCCTGAAGAGAAAAATTAACAGTCATCCATTCTACAACCGGTCGTAATCCCACTAAAGCTGCACCTATACCTATACCGGTAAATCCCTCTTCGGAAATAGGTGTATCGATAACCCGGTCCGGTCCGAATTTATCCAGCAGATTCACACTTACCTTGTATGCACCATTGTACTCTGCAACTTCTTCACCAATCAGGATCACATTCTCATCCCGGTCCATTTCCTCTTCAAGAGCTTGCCTCAGAGCTTCACGAACAGTAATGACTGGCATACACTTCTCCCTCCTGAGAATATTTTAAACCTAATTCGGACGATAGTTAGACGTGAATCGACCGATTTAGATTAAAGCCAGATTCGACCGCTTTTTTATGCATATACATCCTCATATAAGGACTTTAAAGCTGGTTCTTCGCTTTTTTCTGCAAATTTTACCGCATCATCGCAGAGTTTTTTTAAACGGTGATCTATAGCTTCAAATTGCTCTTCGGTTATCTGATTGTTATTAATCATCCTTGTTTTGAGCAGTAACAGAGGATCCTGCTCTCTGTAGGCATTCAGCTCCTCACGTGTACGGTATCTGGCCGGATCACTCATGGAATGTCCTTTATATCTATAGGTGCGTATCTCCAGAAAACCGGGGGAATTGTTTTTCCTTATCCGATTTACCTCATCTGAGACCGTTTCATAAACATCCAGAACATCCATCCCATTAACCTGTTTTCCCTCTATCCCGTAAGAACTGCCCATAATGGTAAAATCGGTGACCGCACTAACCCTGCGGAAATCGGTCCCCATTCCGTATTGATTGTTTTCGCATATATACAGTATAGGAAGTTTCCAGATCTGAGCCATATTCAAACTCTCATGAAATGAACCCTGATGAATCGCGCCATCTCCAAAAAAGCATAAAACCACACCGCTTTCTCTTTTTAACCGCACTTTTAAAGCCACACCAGTAGCTACCGGAATATGAGCTCCCACAATCCCGTTTCCCCCCAGAAAATGCAGTGAAGTATCAAAAAAATGCATCGAACCACCTTTACCTTTGGAACAACCGTTAACTTTACCAAATAATTCTGCCATCAGAAATCCGGGTTTCATCCCACATGCAAGAGCTATCCCATGATCACGATATGCGGTCAGAACATAATCTCTGGATAAGTCCACAGCGCTTACCGAACCCACTCCTGAAGCTTCCTGACCGATGTAAAGATGACAGAAACCACCGATCTTCTGAAGCCCATACATTTGCGCGGCTTTCTCTTCAAAACGACGAATAAGCAGCATCTTTTCCAAAAGTCCGTGAAGAAATTCTTTGCTGTACCTGGAAAGATCCTTTGTTTCCATAGTCAGTCCTCACCACTGAAATCAACACTTATTCTACTACCTTTCTGAGGCAGGTAAACAACTGCCTGTTCGATAACCAGCTCCAGAACAACAAGCTCATTTTCCGGTTGATTTAAGTTCCAGAAAGTGTGTAAATGTCTTCCTATACATTCCAGTGTTTCTGAACGGATAGAAGGGTTATTGAGGAGATTGATCTTACCCCGGATGTTTATGATTTTATCCAGTGCCCGGGATTGAACCATCAATTCAGCATTAGGATTATTTTGAATCTGTTCGACTTTTGAAAATCTGCTGGAACTGACCATAAAAATGGTTCCGGGTCTCTCATGTATACACCCAGGAGTCATCCAACGAAGATGAGGTGCACCACCGGTATCGACTGTCGCCAGAACCGCTACTCTGTTCTCTTCAATTATGGTATCGATCAGACCCATGATTTCATGCTTATGCATAAGCTCCCCATGTTGTTTGGATAAGTAACTTCGGATAGCTTTAACCGCAAAAATTGGGCCGGAAAATTGGATTTTCCTGTTTACCTAAATTCCTCGAAGGGCAAATTTAAGAGCGTTTAAGAATCATCGTGGAAAGATACTATAGTCAAGTCCGGCAAAGTTACTATAGGATATCTTGAATACCCACTTAAGAGGGTGCCTTTACCTAAAGGGGGTTCGAAGTTTGGCCCTGAGAAGTTATCACCTGGAAATATCGGTATGGCGAGATTTTTCCGAAGCTGGGAACAAATCAGGCTTACAAAACAGAGATAAAAGAGGCAGTTTTACAAGGGCAGATTCGGAAATAAAAAGTTGTTTTCCTGTTTTGGGATCTACAGGTATTTTTGCAGAACTCTCTAAAGATCAATACATTACTATCGATTTTCTTTCTGGATACGATTACGCAACTCCACAATCTGCTCAATCGACAATCCGGTACAAAGGGCAATTTTTGAATCAGTTTCACCAATTTTAATCATATTAATGGCAGTTTTTTCAATCCCCTTTTTAATACCTTTTTCCAGGATCTCTTTTTCCCAGATTTTTGTCTTTGTTTCCAGCATATTCTTAGCCTCCATTATATCTTCGATACTCGTAATCGTTTTTGAATTTTGAGGCAAACGATAAATCTCGAATATCCGATTCATTATTTGTTGAATTATTTCTACTCCACATGTTTTCTTAATTACCTCTCTCAAAATGTAAACCAATTCGTCGTAGTTTTTATTGATTTCAGATGGGTTGCTGTTCTCAATAAAAAAAACTGCGGACACGGCATTACGCAGTCTTAATAGATCACGTTTTGGAATTTCATTTATTGCAATTTTGTAGTATCTGAATTCTGGCAAAAATTCCTTTGGTATCGATGAATCAAGGAAAAGATCACTTAAATTTTCCGGAGCATTCCATATCGGTTCACCATTATATAGAAGTATAGCAAAAGAGGGATTGAGAAATTTCTGTTTACCGCTTCTTCGTAATTCATCATAGAACTCAAGCATATACCTGGCCATTCTTAATGGCATGAACCAGTCAACCGTGGATTGAAACTCGATGAAAATGTAGATATATGAAGTTTGACCGTGAGAAGTAATCTCATAGATAACATCGGCATGGCGAGATTTTCCAGAAGCAGGAAAAAAATCAGGGTTAAGTTTTTTCAGAGAAGCAAATTCCAGATCCTTAACAAAGTCCTCATGAACAAATGACATCAGAAGGTCTTTAACAACAACAGGGTAGTTGAAAATATGCATAAACCAGTTGTTATGTCTTTGCTTAATTCCCATTCTGGATCCTCTCTCAAAACCTTCCTCACTTCAGGGAATTCAGGGAACATGATTTAAGCGGCTACACCTTAGGGGTCAACAAATATCTGTACTACACGAAAATTGATCGAAACGGAAGAGTAAAAAAGCGAAAAGGAAGGTAAAAAAAAGCTCCCCCTTTAAAGGAGGAGCAAAAATGCATTGTGCCTATTCAGCAGAAATTGCCTCAGCCGGGCAGGCTTCTGCACAAGCTCCGCAATCGGTGCATTTTGCTGCATCGATAACATAGATAGGATCACCCTCGCTGATCGCTTCTACCGGGCATTCCGGGAGACAGGTTCCGCAAGCAAGGCAAGCATCATTAATTTTGTGGGCCATAATTTAACTCCTTTGTTAATGTTAATTTCAGCGTCGAGGGGCACGACCTGATAAGCAAGATTTTATTAATGGTTGAATAATATATATCTCTGTCCGCCTGTTTTGAATAAAAGAATTTTCTGCCAGATTGGTCTTATTGTTGCTATTTCTGTAATATTTCCAATCCAATCACTCTATTTAAATTAATTCCGATTGCGTATCAGAACCCCGATTATTGATAATTTTCCTCTATTAAAGAAAGAAAAATATGGAGAAGATGATCCCCTGGTATCAGCAGGATGTTAATATCATCTTTCAAAACTTAAAGACTTCTCCGCAAGGCCTCTCATCTGAAGAAGCTTCAGAACGGCTTGTCCAATATGGCAAAAACGAATTACCACAGAAGCCTCCCGAATCTGTTCTGCAGATTTTTTTCCGTCAGATCAATAACCCACTGATCTATGTGCTCCTGGGCTCTTCACTTCTTGCCATCTCCATGGGGAAGATAACCGATGGTCTTGTTGTTGCAGGAGTGGTAATAATCAATGCGCTAATCGGCTTTTTTCAGGAATTCCGTTCAAGTCAGGAAATAGCTGCATTAAAGGGAATGGTCCCGGACAAGACAATCGTGCTCAGAGATAAAAAGCCCTCCACCCAGATGGCCTTATCGCTGGTTCCCGGTGACATAGTACTTCTTCAGGCCGGCGATAAGATTCCTGCAGATATTCGCCTGTTCGAAGCAAAAGGGTGTAAAGTCATGGAAGCCGCACTTACAGGAGAATCATTGCCTTCAGAAAAAACTCCCCAAGCATTAAAGGGCGATACTGCTCTGGCAGACCGGACCAATATGGTTTTTAACGGAACTTCAGTAGCATCAGGTACTGCCAAAGGGATCGTTGTGGAAACCGGCCTGAGAACAGAGCTGGGAAAAATAAACCGAATGCTAAGCGAAACCGCCCAGACCGAAACACCTCTCACCCGTTCAATCGCTAAAGTGGCAAAAACCTTAACTATAGTCATAGTTATCGTTTCGGTTATTCTTTTTGCAGTAGCATTGCTCAGAGGATATCCTGTGGCTGATGCGGTCCTGGCTGCTATTACCCTGGCAGTTGCAGCTATACCGGAAGGTATTCCCGCAATAATAACCATCGCCCTGGCAATCGGTGTTAGGCGAATGGCAGCTCAGCGTGCGGTTATCCGTCATCTTCCTGCAGTTGAAACCCTGGGAAGTACGACTGTGATCTGTTCCGATAAAACCGGTACAATTACCAGAAATGAAATGACCGTCAGGCAGCTATGGACACCTGATTACAATATTCATCTCAACGGCGTCGGCTATGGTCCTGATGGCTCCCTGAAAAAAGAGAATCAACTTGTAAAAGAGCTGCCCCCGGAAATTTCTGATTTACTTACAGCAGGTGTTCTTTGCAATGATGCTTACCTGAAAAGCCAAAACGGGAAATGGGGTATCGAAGGCGATCCAACTGAAGGCGCTCTGCTCACATCGGCATTAAAGGCTGGTCTGGACATCGATTCAATACGCGATTCTATCAGGCGTCTGGATTCCATCCCATTTGAATCGGAATACAAATTCATGGCCACACTTAATGATTTGGAGGGCACAAAGACACTCTATGTAAAAGGAGCACCCGAAGTAATTATCTCAAAATGCGCCTTGGAGCCTGATCAGAAAGAAACGGTTCGCCAGGCTACAAACAGTTTAGCGCAGGAAGGCATGAGGGTACTGGCTTTTGCCAAAAAGAAGCTGCAACCGCACATACAATCGATCTCCTTTGATTCAGTTAAACAGGATTTGACATTTATAGGACTGCAGGCACTCATAGACCCTCCCCGGGAGGAGGTTAAAGTCGCCATTCAAAAGTGCCATTCCGCCGGTATAAAAGTCAAAATGATTACCGGAGATCATCAGACGACAGCAGCCGCTATAGGAAAATATTTGGGAATCATGAGTGATCAGGGCCCGGTGCCTGGAAACCAACTGGAATCCCTGTCTGAAGAGTCTCTGGCAGAAACATCCGCAAAGGTTAATATCTTCTCCAGAGTGGCTCCGGAACATAAACTGAAACTGGTAAGTGGATTACAGAAAAAAGGAGAAATCGTTGCCATGACCGGTGATGGGGTCAACGATGCTCCGGCTCTTAAAAAGGCAGATATAGGAGTTGCCATGGGTATAACCGGCACCGATGTCTCCAAAGATGCCGCAGACATTATTCTTACCGATGATAACTTCGCTACCATCGTTTCTGCTGTGGAAGAAGGCCGAAGGGTATACGACAATCTGATAAAATCTCTGGCCTTTGTATTACCTACCAATGTCGGCGAAGCATTGATACTTCTGGTAGCTGTTGCCTCTTTTCCTATAGTAGATGGAATCCCGCTTCTTCCGATGTCTCCGGTTCAGATCCTCTGGATAAATCTGGTAGCCACAGTCAGTCTTGCCCTTCCTTTGGCTTTCGAAACTAAAGAGAGAAATATCATGAACCGTCCACCCCGCAAACCCAATGAACCTCTTCTTAATCCTTTTGTGATTTTCAGAACAATCCTGGTGGCGGTGATCATTACTCTAACCGGAATCGGGCTGTTTCTCAAGGAGTTTTCAAATGCCATGGATGCAGGGGTGATGAGTTCTGATGCCTTAAGCGAAGCCCAGACCATGGCAGTGACTTCCATTGTGTTTCTTCAAATCTTCTACATGCTCAATTGCCGATCATTGCGTGAAAGTATCTTCAATATAGGCGTATTTGCCAACCCTACCGTTTTCCTGGGTATCGGGATCCTTTTAGCTCTTCAGTTATCCTATGTCCATCTTCCCTTTATGAACCGCTTATTCGGTTCATCGGCTTTAAGCCTGCAATCCTGGGCAGTATCGGCTCTGTGTGGAGCAATCGTTCTTCCTGTTATTACGGTCGAAAAGATTATCAGAAAAAAATGGAAAAATGCTGTTTAACAGGCGACCTTCAGTGAGACACAGCACTCTCTGTATGGTTCAAATTCCCACAAAGAAATCGTCATAGTACTCCTAGCAAGCGTGTTAGGCATACAATGCTCTTACCATTGCACTCCTAGCAAACGTGTTAGGCATACAATGCTCTCACCATAGTACTCCTAGCAAGCGTGCTAGGCATACAATGCTCTTACCATTGCACTCCTAGCAAACGTGCTGGGCATACAATGCTCTTACCATTGCACTCCTAGCAAGCGTGCTAGGCATACAATGCTCTTACCATTGCACTCCTAGCAAACGTGCTAGGCATACTATGCTCTCACCATTGTATGCTTAGCATGCTTGCTAGGAGTACAATGATCTTTTCATGGTATGTTTTGCACGCGTGCATGGCGTACTATGATCTTTTTATGGTGTCTCAGTAACCGATTTGAAGTACACTTGGCGGGAGCACTACCGTATTAAGGAATGGTGGGAAGTGTAACATGCGCTTCACTTTATACGGCTTTAAAACGTGCGAAAGAAGGAGGTGTCTTAATTTAGAAGGCAAAGCGCTCGCATTCTGACTTGCTGGCTGAAGGGCTAGCTGCAGCCAATAAAGGGCGCATGCCTTACCAGATTCCTTAAACCTAAATTTTTCGCACTGCAGTTTTCAGGTTTAGCTTACCGGTTTTTCATTTCCGCTTACAAATTATGGGCCCAGTCCGCTCTACCAGTACCAGTTACTGCCTAATAGAAAATTTGGGTT
>Ga0209723_1003061_pt1 | contig 20866 bp, 31 predicted proteins | sample BiotimSIPDNA_2_FD_185750 | JGI IMG/M metagenome (GOLD analysis project Ga0209723, IMG submission 185750) | Anaerobic biogas reactor microbial communites from Washington, USA - Biogas_R2 time_0 SIP DNA (SPAdes) (version 2) | ecosystem: Engineered > Bioreactor > Anaerobic > Unclassified | place... | reverse complement strand
AGCGTGCCTCTGCTTCCTTCCGTGCTTGTTCCTCTCTGCCCTCGGTCGGTATTCCGTATTCCTTCGCCTTCTTCAGCCAGTAGGTGTGGTTGTAGTGACGTTTGAGTAAGTTCATGGAAGCACCTCCATAGCGAATAAATCTAACTCAATACCGTTCATTCGCTTTTCAATGATCTCGCAATAATCTGGATTCAGTTCGATTCCAATACTGTTTGTTCCTAACTGTTCTGCTACCCATAAAGTTGTGCCAGCTCCGGCGAATGGGTCTAATACCGTGCATGGCACGGTTTCATCTATTCCACATGAGCAGGTTGATTGCCATTTGACAAACTCCTTTATGCTTGATTTATGTTCTCCGCTACCGCATTTAAAATGTTTTTCATCTAATCTCGGTTTATGTCCGGCGTTTTCCAAAGTATTCATCAATCGAGTCCACGGACTGCCACATTTAGAGCAACAACCATTTTCGCTAGTCCCTGCCTTAATACAAGTTTCCGGTATATCTGGTGGGAAGGTTGCAAAATGCGCTTCTTTGTATGGCTTAGTGGTTATATTCCAAACTGTGCGCTTGTTGCGATACATTGAAACCTGATAACTTTCTTTATTACCATTGCCACTAGGTTTAATACCCCTACCATTCGCCTGCCCCTTAGAAAACGATTTATCTCCTAAAGTAACTATTTTGTCTGCACAAACAGCTGTCTCTCTTATCGCATCAGCATCATAAAAATACTTTTCGCTCTTAGTTAAAAGGAAAATATACTCATGGCTTTTAGTTGGTCTATCTGTAACTGATTCCGGCATCGGATTAGGCTTTGCCCATATAATGTCTGACCTCAGCCACCAACCATCAGCACGAAGGGCAAAGGCTACCATCCACGGGATTCCAACTAGGTCTTTGGGTTTGAGATTTGTGTTCCTTTTGTGTTTTACATGAGGTTGGCTTTTGCCATTACCACTAATACTATTTACTCCACCCGTTTGACAACTACCGGAATAACTATCGCCCAAATTAAGCCATAGTGTTCCATCCTTCCGTAGTACCCGTTTTACCTCGCGGAATACATCAACCATCTTTGCAACGTATTCCTCTGGCGTAGATTCTAATCCCAGCTGTCCATCTACGCCATAATCTCGAAGTCCCCAATAAGGTGGAGAAGTAACGCAACAATGTATCGACTCATCAGGTAAGGTTTTTAACATTTCTAAAGCATCGCCATTTAAAACTGTCCAACTCATTCCACCACCCTCACTTTCACCCAATGCCGCCCAAACTCGCCCGTCTCGCTCCCGATTAGTTCCCCAAAGTCGCCTACATAAACATCAACCACATTGCTCCTCATGCCCCCCGTATCTCTAACAGTGTAAATTCCGTTGTACTTCGCCCGGTTGCCTTCGAAGGTCAGCTTAACCTTAGTTCCCAGCGGCAGGTCGTTTGTCGCTACCGTCATAGCTTCGGTGCGGGATAATCTGCTAATGTTTGTCCCATCTGCTGTTATACCTCTGCCAGGGTGTCCGTAGGGCTTTCCGCAGCAATGAATTGATAGGTCATAAGCCGTTGCAAGCATTGTTGTTGTAACTGGCTCTGGATCATACTGCACCACCTTATCAGGCAGAGCGTAAACCGGTGGAATCGTGTAAGAGTCTATTTCATCTGCAAAACACAGGGTAATGGCGATAACCAGTATGGTAAAAATTAAGTGTGCTAAGAATTGTTTCATGCCCTACTCCTCCACCAAACCGTCATTCTTCCGTTGCTCCAGTTGCTTGGTACTGCAAGCCTTCCATCCCCAGCAGGAGGCTTCCAGCTTGCTGTCTTTGTCGGTTAAAAGGCACTTGCCCCCTTTGCGGGAAATGCCCTTGATCGTTCCTTCCGGCTTCCAGTATGCGCAAAATAGACATGTTTTTACATTTTTTCCGGTATCGGCAATATGGTTATTCATACTTATTCCTCCCCCATCCTAGCCACCACACAACTGTTACAACTGCAATTATGACCGGCAGCCAGTAGATTTTTTCATTTACCGCCAGAACGGTTATGAAGCCAATGGCGGCGATAATTCCGGCAATGATTCCAATGGTGTCCATGGCTTGTTCTGCCTGTCTCAACCGTTCTTCCTCGGACAGCTTGTCCTCCTTGCGCCAATAGGTCATTGGTGGCGTTGAGCGTTTCATGGGCGTACCTCCAATCTCTTAAACTCGTAAACCCAAACCCACGGATTTGCGTCCCAACCGTAAAGGGGTAAGTCTTGGTTTTTGATGGTGGAGTCCCAAAGAGCGGGAAAAGCATCTTGACAGCTAAAATATGGCATGCCGCCAATGCCTACTCTTACACCTTCCTTTATCGCATCTTCCTCAGTTATTTCGATCAACCGCTCAACTCTCACATCGGTCACTTCGAGCCAGATTCGGGCGGCTTCTTTGGGCATATGGATTGAGGGTTTCCATTTGCCGTTGCTGAACTCGCTAGAAATATCGTCACCACTTGCTTTATAGCAGTACCCTAATGGGATGTTACCGTTATCATCTATGTTTCTAATGTTATAACCTTCTGCCCATGTCTCTCTCACATAAAGTTTGTCGCCAACATCGTAATGTGGGTAATAAATTCCACGTTCCTCGGTTGATACTTTCCGCCTTATATAGCAAGGTGTATTAGCTCCATATTCACTATCTCGGCAGTTATTTTCTGCTTCCCATTCATCTGGTTTATCAACCTTAACAACCCTTCTCGTTTGCGTCTTTTGCCCGTCCAGTATCGCCTTCACCATTTCGGTGCTAAAAAGTATCGGTAGTTCTCTCATGCTTCTCCCTCCCACTCAGCACAAGCAACCAACTTGCCGAGGCTAATGTCGTCCTGCTTGCGTAGTTCCATAAGGCGTTTCTTCTCACGCCACCTGCGTTTTAGTCGTCCCATTTTTTATTCCTCCCTCGGTATAGAATTAATCAGGTCTGCATACACTAGAATGAGGAAGTCTACGGTGTTTGGTGTAGGTGAAAAAATTAAAAAGGTAATCCTCCATCAATCTCTTTGGCACACTCGGCACACCAAGAGGATGCTGTAGGTACTTCTACTATTCCGTTTTTTATAAATCTTATTAATTCTCTCGATAACGGTCTGTCTAAGACTACCAAGGTATCACCGTTATATTGAGGTATTCTTATCGCAATGCGGCCTTCGGAGCTATAGCTAATTTGAGGGGCATCTTGCGGTATGCGGTTTATAGTTTCTTTAACAGCCGGTTCTTCATCTGTGCGCTTAATAATTTGAAGTGCCATACTATTTATCCCCCTCCTTCGGCCTTACCGCCCGATAAGCGGCTATGATTGCCTTCATTCGGTCGCTGGCTCTGTCGCCAAGGTTTTTCTCTTTCCACTCAATATCAGGGGCGATCAGGTCAATTAGTTTGTCATAGGCTTCTGTGTTGCCTAATGATGCTAACTGCTGCCGGAGAGACTCGTTTTCCTGCTCAAGCGCAAGGACTTTGTCGCTGATGGCGTTTATTTCGTCAGCTATGCTCATGAGCGGTCACCTGCTTTATATCCACGCCATTCAAAACAATCATCCTTTTCATATCCGGGGCATTCTCCATAAGGCAAAATACAATCTGCTGGAAGGTTTTTACAGATACAAGCAAAACAACACCCTTCTGAAAGTTCTTCGCTTTCACGCATTGCGAGTGCCATAATTTTCAAATCCTCCACCGCCGCATCCCGCTCTGCCTTGACCTTTTCCAGTTCGGCGCGAAGCTGGATACAGTTATCTCGTAAGTGTTTTTCGGTATCTCGCCATTGCCTTCGCATCTGGTGTATTTCTTCTGGTTCCAAGTCCGTGTCCTCATAAGCGGCAAGGCGGTCGGCAATATCTGTAAGTAAATCCTCATTTTCGGTTCTGTATTGAGCCAAATCGTGAATGTTATACGCTCCATCTGGGTCACTTGCCACAGCAAAATAAATATCATCCAAACCGTCATCGACCCTAATAGTCAGTCTAGCCATTAGTTCTCCCTCCTATCTCTCCGCTACATATACCGGCTTGTTAAAACGGTATTTCGTCCCTGTCGTCAACTTCTCTGCCCAATCCTTCCCAATCGTCCTTCGGCTGGGCATTGGTTTTCGGGGTGAGAAAATCCATATCGTCAACCTTAATGGCAAAGGTTTTAACTTTTTTGCCTTCTTTGTTCTCATAAGTGTTTGTGGTTATTGAGCCGGAAATACCCAGCTTATGTCCCTTCTTGGAATATTCGGCGATTAACTCAGCGGTCTTATTCCAGGCGATACAGTCAATGAAATCGGTCTTATCCTTTTGAAATTTGTCGCTTACGGCAAGAGTGAACTTGCAATAAGCCTTACCGCTTTTGCTGTATGCCAGTTCAGGGTCACGGACTAAGTTCCCGATCAATATTGCTTTATTCATTTACCGCACCTCCCAATGTCGCCCAATCGTCATGGGTGTCGCTTGCGGTAAACGCTTGTAGCAGTTCGTCCATTTGGGCGGGGGTGAGTTCACTGGTTGACTTAATCGCACCTTTGAATATGGCGAGCATCTGGTTTTTCACATCGTCGGGGGTCATGCCCTTCTCCGCCGCTTTTGCAAATATTTGTTTTTGCTGTGCGGGAGTAATAGTCTTGATGTTTTTTACTTCTGGTGTATTTTTTGTTTTACCAGCATTCCAATAAACATCTGCTGCAAAGCCTAATGCCTTGCATGATACCGAGATTGCATCGGTCAGTGCCATTTTGAAGCACTCGTCTGAAACATATGGACCATTCTTTTCATTGGCTACAAAACTACTACCGCCAGTGCCGGGAACAGCTTCCGACCATTCGCCATTGTATTTATAAAACAGGTCTATATTCACAAAGGCGGCTATTTCGTCTTTCCCGCCAGTTTCCAACCATTGCTTAGTGATGACATACTTCCAACCAATCCCACATGGTCCGAATTGCTCAGTGAGCATTTTTATGCGCCACATCGGATTAATATCTGACTTACCTCTTAATCTTCCTGCTTCGATAGGTTTAAGCGCATTAGGCGGTACAGTTTTTACCGCATCATAAATGACTAAGTTGTTCATGTTATTCGCCTCCTTCCAATTCTCTGTAACTAATAATCCTGTCTACTCGGCTTGTCGCTCTGCAATAGGCGCATTTTCCGCACCTAACAGGTTTAACATCGCCATTTTTAACTGCTAGAATATGGGGCATATTCCCTTCGATTCTCAGCAGTTCACTTGCAATTCGTTCATCGTCCTGCAAGCTGATAATTGCCTTGTCAGGAGGGCTTTCCTTGCTTACTGCAACAATGTATGGGGAGAGCCAATTACTACGCCCTGTGAAGATTTTCTCGACCTCTAAGTAAATTGCGAACTGTGTGAAATAGTTGTAGTTTTCAATGAAAGACACCTTGCATCTATAAAAGTCATTCCATTGCAAATCCCATATGCTATGAGTGGTTTTCAAATCAACTAATGCCTCGTTCGGCTTGAGCGTATCTATTTTTATCTTCCACTCGCATCCAAACATTTCAGCGGTCAATATAACTTCCTTTTGCCCGGCAAGCATATCCATGCACATTGAGTCGTTTTGCAAGGCATCAATCATCTGGTCAGCGAAAAGAAACTGCGATTTTAATTCACCTTTGGTCGGTCCTTTGCTGCTGAACATTTCCGGGTGCGTTGCCTTAAATTCTTTAAGTGTCCCCTCATTCCAAGCATGTATATAGGAACCGACCAGCATTTCTATTGTTGGCGGGGGATTCCATTCCCCCACCATCTTGGCTACTGCCATGGCTTCACAAGTCATAAAGTCCTTGTACTGGCTATTACTTAAATATTTCAGGTTGGATTCCGGGGAATGATAATCTTCGCTTGCTATTTTTAAAGCTGTTACCGGCATTTTCTTTCCTCCTATCTGCCTTATAGGTCATCAATCATGTGGATTAAATCGAGAAACGCAATTTCCACATCATCAAACTTTTCAAGTATCCTATCCCTTTCGGAATCCGGTAAGGCTGCATCTTCGATGCGGTTATGAATCTTGGTCAACCGGTTGTAAACTGTGTCCAGAGCATCAATATATTTTGCAAAGTTCGGACGTTCTGCCTGTTCGTGGTACATAACCATCGGGTTTTCAATTGCGTGTGCCATTTCTTTTCCTCCTTTCATATTTAAGGGGGAGTGCCGCCCGGCCGTGCATATTGGGGGACTTGCATACCGGGCAGCTTATAGGTATAATCAAGTTAAGTAATTTTATCTGGCCTCGCTTCTGCGGGGCTTTTCTTTTTCTATCACTTGTCTGATATAGTTCAATCCCTTCTGATACACCAGCGTCTTAATGCTGATTCTGGTCTCCCCTGATGGCACGGTGTACTTCTGCTTCGTTCCACTCAGCTGCGGCTACCAACTTACCAATACTCGGATCATATTTTCTGGCTCTGGCTTTCGCCCAGCGGCGTTTCTTGCGCCCCATCTCACTACACCTCCTTTCAATTCATCGTCATCATCCACCTGGCCAGCCCCGCGATCGGGATATAATAAGTCCCTTTCCCTGCAAACTGCTTGGCCGGGAAGGTTTTGTCAGCCAGTAATTTGTGTCTTCCGCAGCTAAACAATTTGCAAACCTCTTGTATTGTCAAAACTGTTTTACCGGGATATCTCGCGGCTAGTAATTCCAGTTGTTCCCGGTATCCTTCTGGTTCTCTCGGCATGGTTCATACCCCCTGACATAACAGCCTGAATGTCTCCCTGCCTTTTGGAGTGATTAAAGTTTGCGTTCCGCTCCAATCCGTCTTTTCGTTGAAGCTTTCTTTTAATTCAAAAAGTCCTTTGTTTTTGTCGGCATAAGGCATCAATTTCCCTTTTTGATCGCGGTAGATATATTTTTTATCCAGCAGGAAGGTAATAAAGGCCTTTTCCTTGACTTGTAACTGCTTCGCGGTATCTCTGAAGCTGGTCAGCAGGTTACGATCAACCAGTTCATCAAAGTATTCTGCTTTTGGAGCCATGATCTGGTTTTCAACCGTGAGGTTAGAATTGAGGATAGATAACTCTTTTAATTTCTGGTCCGCCATTTTTAAAGCTCTGCTCATGATAGATTCCGGGCTGTTCCATTGTTTTTCTATAGCTATAAAATATTGTCTGGCTACTTTGCCTTTTTCATTGCGCTGTAGCATAGATATTTCTTTCGCCATATCGATGGTAAGTTGGTGATCTGTAGTTTCTTGATTGTTTCGGGGGTGTACAAAAATGTACGGGGCATAGTCGATAGATTCAGTAAACCCATATTCACACATTCTCGGAAACCATAACCTATAAGGGGTTTCAACTCCCAAAAATTCATGTAAATCTCTCCCCAACACAGTTGGTCTGTGGCTGTCGTAATTAACTTTTATAAGCTCGTTCATGCTTGTTAACTCCTTTCTTATATCCCGGAAACTATATCTTCTACGGTTACATCTAATGCCTTAGCTATTTTAATAAGGTCCTCCGCCGTAGCTTTACGGTCACCTTTTTCTATTTTGGAAATCTGAGATTGGTTTAAGTATTTTAATTGCTTAGCCAATTCAAGTTGACTGATATTCTTGCTTTCTCTTATCTTTTTAATCTGTCGACCTAACCCCATTAACATAATAAACACCTCCTTTTGATTACGTTTTAGAATCATGATTCTAATATAAACTACATCATCCGACAAAGTCGATTCTAAAATGTAATCGTTTTTCGCGTTTATCTTATTATTTCTGCGGATATCAACTATAACCTTGACCTTATTCTTTTTTAGAATTAAAATGAGAAAAATATTCTTTTTCAGAAAGGAAGATTTTAAATGGAGATCAAGGATCGGATTAGAAAATTCCGTGAGGCAAAAGGGTTTTCTACCCATAGGCTCAGCGAATTAACTGGCATTTCGCAATCAACTATAAGCAAACTTGAAAACGGGAAAAGGAAACCTGATATGGTAATTCTCGAAAAAATAGCGGACGCACTTGGAATTTTCGTTGAGAGATTAACGGGAGAAGCAGCTAGTAGCATTATTGAGGACAGACTCGAAGCCAAAGGTATGACATTAAAAGAAGTGGCTGAAAAAGCAAACGTATCATTAAATTGGCTGGAAAATCTCGATGATTTTACTCCGGGAGAAGATGATTTAGTGGAAAGCCATGGACTAGATTGGGATTCTCCTATATCTGTTTTTAGCTACAATTTGCTAAACGGGTGGCAGACAGGTGGCAAGGGTTTTTTAGCGCAAAAAAAGCCGGGGACTGATCCCCGGCTACTGTTTTATTAAGCCATAATAAACAAAAGCGCATAATAGTATTAAAACAATAATGCTTTCGGCACTCATTTATTCACCGCTTTTCCGTCCACATACGACTCGCCCAGTATCCAGGCGATGATCACGCCGGAAAACCAACCATAAGCCTCAGATGGTATGCCAAGTTCCAGCCCTTCGTTCAGAACGATCAACAATGCCCCGAAAAATGCCATCAGGAACTTTCTGCTTTTCAGCCTTTGTGTTAATGGTCTCATCATTTTATGATACCCTCCCTTTCTAATATAGCTAAGGTTTTTAGCGTGGATTCCGGCAGGTTGATGTTGCCCTTGCCATCACCAGCCAAAGACTTCCGGTCAATCAGTTTTTGTACTAGGGGTTTGCCCCAATCGGGAACATCATTTATTGTCTTATAGATCATTTCGTCATCCTCCAATCTCTCTTTTAGCCACGCCCATGGAAAGTGTTTGCCGGGGCAAGCAGTAGCCATCACATCTTTATGACCGGCAACCGGTATATCTCCGAAAACTTCACGTACTTTTTTTATTGCCCAGATTAATGCTTCCAGTTGCTTATATTTCGGGGCGTAGTTCTGAAAGTTGCCGATTAAACAAATGCCGATGCTGTCTACATTTCCAGCTGGACCAGAATGTGAGCCTACTTTATCAAGCGGTCTGCCTTGCTCAATCGTGCCATCAGTATTGATTACCAGGTGATACCCTATGCCAGCCCAGCCCTGACCTAAATGCCAGCCATGAATTATTTTTGCGCTGCCGGTATCACTTGCTGAGTGGTGCAGGATAATCCGCTTGGTACTACCTCTTGATCGTAATATTCCATTGAATTCAAGGAAGGGTGTTAGAATTTCCACTAGAGCCGCCTCCTTTCAATTTCTCTTTGGTGATTCCAGCCAGTGTCCACAACTCAACGGTGGTAAAGCCGAACCAGCACCCGATCAGCGCGGTAGGCTCACTGCCGGTTCGCAAAAACAGAAACAAAACAGCCCCGGTAAAAGCTACATTGAGCAGAATTACCAGGGCCACTATCCATTTGCTAAACCTCTGCATAAAAATCACCTCACTATCTGCTGACAAGTCGGGCATACGTCCGGCTCTGGGAGAGATGGTGAAGTTGCAATAAACCAGAACATCAGGAAAATTAACACAAGCCAGAACAGTGGGTGCTTGACTATGATTCCCAGTGTCCCCCAAATAAAATCTAGCACTGTTTTCAAGGCTAATTGAAATCTCATTATCTCACCACCTGACTAATGATGGCGAATAGCAACCCGATACCACCAACTATGTAACCCCACATATCCTTGCTGCCCTTTCCGACCGCAAATACTTCGCCTACCCGCTTCTCGCACTTGTCCAAGCGTTCCCGGAGGCCGTTATAATCCCTAATCAGTACCTGCGTTTTTGCCATCTCAGCATTAGTAGTTTCCAGCCGCTTAGAGAGGTCTACCATCATCTCGTATAGCTCTTTGTTTGAATACCACTCCTGTCTTGGTTCTTCCAATCTCAGCCCCTCCCTTGTTTTGTGATATAATAACCCCGCAGACGTAAAAGCACTGGTACTGCTTTCCCTCATTCCCTTGGGAGGGTTGTCTGCACCTCTCTTACCACGGTTTAAAATAACCCGAATTGGCTTTTTTCTTCTTGGCATCTGGGAATAATTTCTTCGCTTCATCTTCAATCGCTTGCATTTCTTCTGGTGACTTTGCTTTATTCGCTTTCTTCATTAAACCAAGCATATCTGTTTTAATCGCTTTAACCTGTGCGTCATCATTTGTTGTATTGAATTTTTTGACTTGTTTGGATGCTTTGCTTAATGCTGAACTAATACCTTGCATTGAATTGCTCATATCTTTTTCGTTTAATTCTGCTTCGTTTAAATTTCCTTCCGTCTCAATGTTTCTGCTTGAAACTTTTGCTGAAAGTTTCCCTAATTTATCATAGAAATCTTCTGATGCTTGATTACTGAAAATAGGGTCTAAGACGAATTTTCTTGTCAATATATCCTGGGCTTTACCGCCTGGAGTTGTTAAAGGCTGAACAATCTGTCCAATGATTCCTGTGTATGACTTGATCAAGTAATCAATCTGTTTAGGCGATAAACTGTTTTCTTCTCCCAATGCTTTTGCTGACAACTCACCTATCTTTTCAGCAATCAATGTTGTTGTTTCGTCTTTTTGGAGATAAGGATAGCGTTTATCCAATTCCATGCCTAACGGTACGATAGGACGGTCTGCAAAGTCTTTGTTCCGTTGTAAATTGATTAATGCGGGAGTAAGTAAATTATTCTCTATCGGACTTGCAGGGGCGAAGTTAGTCGAAACAATATTGCCGAACCCTTTAAACGATTCCTTCTCTCCGCTTATCGCCCTCATTGTTCTGTCAAATAATGCACCAAATAATACACCAAATTCCCGTGACTTCGGAAGTTTAAAGAAGGTCTGAGGGTTTCCGTCTTTATCCACATTTGCATAATTGGGAATACAAAAATATGTATCTTTATTACGGTTGTTTAAATCCTTGTAATGCGGATTATCTTTGTTCACTAAATATAAAGATACATCAGGCACAGTTATTGCTATCCCTGCTTTTACCAATGTCTGTAATGCTGTTTTAGGGTCTTTAAATGCTCTGAAGAATCTATCTACGCCCTGCACCCCAGCGTTTACATACATACCACCAGCTTTATCTAGGGCTTTTGATACAACACCGCTTCTACCGAAGTTAACTGTAACCTCGGCGGCAGCATACAACGCTTCATTAATGTCCCCTGTCTTATCCAATATTCGATTAAATTCTGCAAGCCTTGGCATAGTCTCAATTATATTGTTGAAATCATTTGCTGCATCTCCGGCAGCGTTCAATATCTTTTTCCATGCTGCCTGTTGTCCTGTTAAAGCCGCCGCAGACTTGTCTGCCCCTGCTGTAAAGAAATGACTATCTCCTGCTCCCAATCCTCTGTATTGCTGGTACCTAGGACTATTTGTGGCAATATCTTTTCCGGCCTTTGCTAAATCACCTAAGAATTTGGCGGGATTCATTTCGCTGCCTAAAATATAAGAAGTGGGTATGTCCCTTGCCGCATTAAATACACCAAACAACGGGTTTTTTGTGGTTATAGTATCTTTCACTAATTGTGTAGCAGAGGTTAATCCTGGAATATCCTTTACCGATTTTGGCATACCTAACATGGATTCAAGCAATAACTTGTCATTTATCCGCAGATAGATAGGTTTACCGTTTTCTAAAACAGATACAACATTATCAGTATTAGAAAACATACCTTCTTTAGTAGGTATCACCTCTGCCCACTTCTTCATCTTATCGGGGTTTCCCCGAATACGTTTAACTAATACCTGCCCCACTTCATTAAATTTTGCAGTTCTTATTGTCCTGTCAACCAAGTGCATAATGTTTTCAACAGGGTTAGAAATATCTCTTTCCGATCCTTTGGCTTTCTTAACAGGTGTACGCATATCGGCAAACTTTTGGCTTAATCCATTAGGTATTGATTTCTCCAATTCGCTGAATTCTCTCTGCATCGGAACATAATCAGGGTACATCTGTCGCAACATAGCGTATGTTTCTTTATTTACGATTCCTGTGTTGACGCCCCAAGTTTGCATGAATTCATCAATCCACTTGACGATACTGTCTCCTGCCGCTTTGAATTCAGGGTTTGCTTGTTCTGCTATCCTAACTGCTTCTGCCGACATCTCAGGCGAATAATTTGCTTGTACTGGTTTCCCTTCTCTGGCCCTGGCAATATTGTTCCTTTGGCTCATGTAAGTCCAGAATGATTCTTCTTTACCTTTCGGCACATTTTCCACAACAGTTTTTAGAGAATCACCTATTCGCTTGCCAGTTTTATCAACCATTCCTTCCATGAAAACATATTTAGAAATACCACTCGCATTTCTGGAAGCGTTAGCCACTTTGCCTATACCTTCATCTGCTTGCATGATTGGATTCTGTGTATCAACTACACTTTTATAAAACTTATTCCAAGTTTCTTTGAAGCTAAATGGACTCTTTTCCTTTCCTAAAATAATCTTGCTTTGTGGTTCTGGCAGAGGAGAAACACCGTCCCATTTCACCTGTGAGGGTTCTATTTTGCCCGTAGTCGCTTTTTTAATGTTTTCTTGAAGATTTCCTTTAGGCAGTTCGCTATCTGCTTGCTTGACTAAGATTTCAGCCCCTTCGAATTTGATTTTGGTTTCGCCATGGAGATTTAACTCTTTTGCCCGATGCCAAATGTAGGGAAGATTTTCTTTGATGATTTCGCCAAATTCATCAAGCATTTCCTTTGCCCATTCTGAATACTGCATACCCTTGATTTTTATTTTGCTTGCGCCGATGATTATTAAGTCCTGTACATCGTCAAGCGGTTTATACCCGTTGCCGCCAAATTGAGCAGTTCCTTTTGTGTTCCATTCCTTTCTTGCTTCTGCTCTGCTGGCGATACGCTCGTTGGCATCTGCTATTCTCTTGTACTCCAATTCAATTTTTTCAGGATATTGAATATTGCCTTTCTTCCCTTTGAGATTAATAAGAGGGGTATCCGGTTTTCCCGCCCCAAGCATCTTTGGTGTTTCAGAAGTAGTACGGATATTGCCGTATGGGTCAGCATACCAATCTGGTTTTACGCCTTCTTTCAGCATCAACGGTTGCTTACCTTCAATCATTAATGGTTGTTTGCCCGCGGGTAAAGCCAATCGTTCAGGTGTCTTGGATATTCTTCCTAACGGATTAGCGTAAAAATCTGGTTTTACTCCCTGTGGTGGAATGTAGTCTGGCGCAATAGTTGAATACTGATTCTCGTACATTCCCTCGAAGGGATTCTGCTCTGCCGTTAGACTCTTGATGAGGTTCTTTTCCCTTGCTACATTATTGGCATTGATCAAATCTTCCCGCACCCATGGAGCATATTCCGGCTTGTCAATCTTAAGTTCAATATCAGGCGGTTCGTCCATCACTTCATCTAACTGCTTAACGGTAGAAGTTCTCTTGAAGTCCTTCCCTAATATCCCCAATTCCTTTGACTTGCTGGCAAGGTTTTTACCTACTCCAACGCCAAAGTATAGGGAAGGGTCTGCAATGGTATCAATGCCCATTTCCGCAAGTCCCCCAAGAGTTGGATGCTTCTCCTGAAAAGACTCGAAGGATTTCTGAGCATTTTCCCCCAATGCGGGGAATAACAAGTTCTTTGCAAAGGTCGTGTTCTTAGGCAAGTCCTTCTGTATACCCTTCCCTGTTAAGATGCTGCCGCCCTGCAAAGACAGTTTCCTTGCTAATTCAAAAGGGGCATCCAATGTGCTGAAAGCGATATTGCCAAGTCCTTTGACTCCCTTTACTGCCACATTATCCGACTGCTTGATAGGGAAGGCATTGACCAGAAAAGCATTTTCCCCTATTGTCTGATTCTTCGGCGTATATTGCGGTATCGGTTGCGAAAGGGAAGCCTGATCTAACTGGCGAAAACTGCCCATGTTCGTATTAGCAGAAACCTTTGCTTGAGTTTCCTTCTGTTTTTCGACTGCCTTTGCTTTATTCGCTTCCAAGGCTTCAAGCATTTTCTGTGCGTTTGCCATTTCAGACCTCCTTTCTAGGTAGCTTCAAGCATGGCTCTGATTGGGCTTGCTGTTCCGGGTACGAATTTTGGATTTACTGCGTTCCCTGCATCCACCGCCGCCTGTGCATCATTGAACAGATAATTGTAATTGGCTGTTCCAACTAATGCCACTATCTGCGGCTTATTCCTCTGCAAATCAGCCTGATAATCAGCAGGAGTTTTATAATGCCCCATTGCCGACATCAACGCCCCTGTTAATTCAGACTGTGTACTTTTCGGTTCTTTGGTTTCCCCACTACTACCACCACTACTACCACCACTGTTATATGCCTTATACTGGTTTAATGCCAAGGTCGCTTGTTTGTACGAATAATCGCTGGTCGGCGTTCCTGCGGGTACGCCAAGTATTTCTTCCAATCCTTCAGGTACATAGCCCAACACCGTCCACATATCCATTGCCCGTTCGTACATTTCAATATAAGCATCCTGTTCTGCTTTCGCCTGTCCCGCCTGTTGGTCTAACTGCTGGGCATAGGTAAGAGTCGAATACGGCAGTAATGAAGAAAGATTAGACAACATCTGCTGTTGTGCGTTCTGGTCGCTGTTATAAGCGTTCAACCGTGCCTGATACTGATTCCAAGCATTACTGTCTGCCCGTGCTTTTATCTGCTCTACACGGTCATTGTAGCGAACTGTCGGGGTAAATACGGTGTCCCCTGCATTGGCAGTTATCGCTACCCCTTTGGTCGGTTTAGGTATCAAGTCGCTGTAATCCGGTTGCTCGTAAACAGGTGCTTCCTGCCTGTTTGCTTGCATATCGTAAATCATCTGGTACAACTGCCCCACGGGGTCATTTTGTGTGTAGCCTTGCCCCTGCCCTTGACCGCTTACCTGTGTTCCTGCCGATTGCTTCTCCACTACATAGGCTCGGTTGTCATCTGGATTAATAACGAAGTCAACCCCTTCGATCAGGGTGTCGCCATTTTTGGTAGTGATGGTCCTGCTGTCGCCGTTCCATGTTGCGCCCGGGAAAACATTGCCTACCCACTGAGGGCTTTGCTGAAACCCTGCCTCATTAGCCGAAGCAGGGAGAATGGTATTACTCCCCCCAAGGGATAACTGAGCAGGGAGAATATCTGCCTGTCCCTGCTGTATTAACGGGGCAGGAATCGTAGCAAGTCCGCCCAACTGCCCTGAGAAATTGGCGTTTAAGGTTTTGCCGTTCCCGTCCAAGGGTGAATAGACACCACCTGTGGGTACAGAAGAATAACCCCTGCCAAGTGCCACATCATTTCCGTATGGTTTTGCTCCCGGTAAATCCAAAGGCACTCTGTACCCTTTATCGTCATAAGCGTAACCGCCAAAGTATTTACCGCTATACTCGTATACATCCCCGGAGGCAGACCTCAATTTAGCATTGTCATAATCACTAACCACATGGGGATAGCCGTATTTATCTACATAGGCATATCCCAAACCGGAGGGAGCATTTAGCCCGCCTGTGCTTACATTTGGTTTACTGCCGCCACCGCTACCGGAACCGCCGCTGGATTTATTCTTGCTGTAATTATCCTGCATCTTCTGCATTTGAGATTTTACTGCATCCATATTACCGGATTCTATCAAGCTTTTTAATTTTTGCGACTCTGGATCAGAACTGTATGTTGCCATTTGCTCACCCCCTAACCATTGCCGTATAATTGGGCCAATAATGCTTTCAGTGTGTCACCGTAATTGAAGTCTCTGACCTGCGGCAGCTTGTCTGTTACCTGCCCGACACCTAAGTTGTAATTAAGCAAAGCGTTCATCATGTTCAGCTGGTTGGCGTAATCCTGCTGGGCGAATTGGCGTTCATCCAAGGCTTGTTTACCGTACATGGATTGCAAGGCGGTCGCTTCTTCGCTGTTAAGCTCGTTCATGCGGTTCATGTACTGCTGCTGGGATAACTGCTGATTCATGTTAGCCTGACCTATCGCTGAGTCCCTCGCCCCGTAAATTGAAGCAATACCATTCGTCAACTTCGGAGAGCGTGAATAGCCCTGCTGCGCTCTCATTTCCTGCAACTGTCTCGCAGATTGATTAGCTTGCTGAGAAGCTAAATTCCTCTGCTGTTGGTATTGCTGAGGAACTGCCGCCTGTTGCTCTGTCAAAGCATTGCGGTTGGCAGTATACCTGTTTTTTATCTCATCCAATGCGGATTTGTAATACTGAGAGTAATCTGTTGCCATCTTTTCACCCCTCCCTTATACGGTCTGTTCAACAATAGGAAACCCTAGTTTAACTTGAATAATATCCCCGGCTAAAATATATGAAGTGCTTAAATCGTGAAATCTGTATGCGTATATCTGCACCAAATCGTTTGGGGAAACCGTAATATTCTCAGTATATATTTCACTTGTGCCAGATGATGTTGTCCTCTCTGTCCCAACTGCTACACCATTTTTATAAATTCTCGCATAAGTCGCGTTATTGCCACCCTCTTGATTTACTAGAAGGGCAAAATTAACTGTAATCACGCCACCATACAGCATCTTCGCTTCCAATACTTTACCGTAACTGCCTATTGCTGTAATCGCTATATTGCTTGTTGCCTTTAAAGCGTTTATTCCTGTCCCCGCTTCCAGAGTTCCAATACTGAAACCCCTATCAATCTTGTACTGGTCAAGTCTAAAAGCATCAAGTTTCGGCATTACACATCGACCTCCATACCGCTGATGTAGTAATCAATCGAGTCTGCCGCCCCTGCGGTCACTTTGATGGTCTTTCCTGCCGCAACTGGTGTATGGCACTCTTGGATATACCCGTCCCCTGCTTCAATGCTCTTGGCAGGGAAGATGACTGTATCTGTTCCTGCCTTGACAAGTGCTGTGGTCGCTACTGAAGCGTGTCTATTGCTTAACCGTATCTCGGTAACGATAAGTGCTTTTCCTGTCCCTACGGTCACTACAGTCGATTCTGTTGCACCCATTGTTCCTTCATATACCTTTATTGAATCAGCCAAAATAACTCACCCCCATTAACATTCTTCTTTTTGCTTCGTTCACGTTGGCAATCGTTTCTTTCATATCAACATCTGTTTTTGCACTCTCCATGATTGCTTGCACGGTTGCCCCTGACCAACCAGAAATAGCCGTTGCCCCTATCTGGTCTGCACCCGAAGCACTATCGGTGGTAGCCGATAAAGCAGGAATCAGCGTATCATTAATGTATGTTTTTAAGTCCTCGGTTCTGGTATTAAGCCATGTTTTGAAGTTGGTTGCCTGTTTGCTTATCTTTGTAGGCTTCGCTGTCCAATCAAGCGTGAAATTTCCAAAGGGTGTTAACGCCAATTATTTCACCTTCTTTCCGTTGACATAGAATAATACCTGGGAATGAATCGTCATGCCCTGATTCAGTTCGTTGTTTCTCCACTTCCAGTAAACGAACCACCCTTTAGTTTTGAACCAGATCGTAACGGGTAACGAATAAGGATTGCTCCCGAATGTCCAGTTGTCGAAGTCAATATTGTCAAAGTCAAAGGCATTTGCATCAACGATTGCTTCTGAGTCCTCGGATAAATCCTCTTCGGTATAAACGTAAATGTTCTGCGTTGCTGATGCCTCCGACCCGAAGCTACAGTTAAGATAAAGGAATTTCTTATAGCGGGTAATATCCCCAAATATCATGGGTGAAGTCCACCATGCATCAATCGCTATCCCAGCATCGCTATAATCTCTGTTGTTACGGTAGACCTTGCCTGTTTCATCACCCATGTAAAGATAACCGTCATAGGTTGCCATGCAGGTCGCATCTTTGTAGAGTCCGTCATACGGATACCAACAAGTCACCCCTTCTGAAAGGCTGGAATAATTAAGGTCTAACACCCAACACTTGTCGTTGATGTGCAGATAATACTTATTCTCGTAAACTTCTGCCCATGCACTATCAAGGTCTGCCCGTGTTTCTTCCAGTATCCCGCTGACTTCGCCTACCCCGCGGTTGATTTCCTTGCTCACTATAAGCGTGTTTAATTGACCTCTGACGGATGATGGTATTGTCCAGATAACTCCATCATAAGAAAGTGCTAATGCCCCTCCTTGAGCTGGTTTGACGGTTCTCCATGAAGCACATCCGTATTCGTCATTCATCGGCTTGGTTGGAAACAGCACCTCACTTGTTGATAAGTCTACATTGGTGTAATAAATCTGCCTTTCCTTGAAGGTCAGGTGATAGTCTGCTACTCTTGCCATTCCTCTTACTGCTTCGGCATCAGAGCCATGAAAGACCAGTCCGCTCTCAGGAAAGTAAGTCGGGTCATTCAGTCCTGAATGGAAAGTAGCATTTTGATAGTCAGGATTACCCGACAAGAACACCCTTGTATCGTTCAGACCGCCGTAGATGGAATGGAATCTGCATTTGGTGATGGCGGTCGTGTCCATTAAGCCGTCCTTGGTTGCGGTGATAACGATATTGTCTGTTCCTTCCCCGGGTGCAGAATTAAACTTGACTGTTTTCTTATCAGCTTGCAAAGCATAGGTTGATGGGTCTACCACTACTCCCGCGTTTTTGACTTCTGTTACAGAGTCGCAAGGGAAGGTCAAAACATAGTCCGTATCTCCTGCTGTGCCAGAAAAAGACTCTTTCCACGAATCTGAAAGCAAGTTAAATTCCTCGTCCGCTGTTCCATCTGTCCCTGCAGGTGCTTTGCCAATAAGTACAGTTGGTGCATACCCCACAACCGCTGAGACTGTCGTACCGTCATAAACGTAGTAACCGTTGCCATCCAAGAAATAGAACTTATCATTCATAATGAAAGCATCTGTCACATCGTCATTTAAACCGGACTTCAAGGAATCAAATATTCCTGCAATACCGTAATTACCGCCACCGTCTACGCAGTTATTAATGGTGAAGATTGCCCCACCTAATGCCTTAATGTCAGTGATGGTTGCATCTTTGAAGGTAACTATGCCTGCCGCACATGACACCATTGCCTGAGAACTACTTGTGCCGCTCTTGATATTGTTTGCTATTATAGTAGTTGAAGTGAGTAAATTAATTGTATTTCCCGCTTTAATAGTGAGGTCATGATAGGTGTTTTGCCCTGTAAATGTTACATTATCACCATTAACGGTTACATTATAATAAGTCCAACCGTTCCCCCAAAACGCATCGCTAGTAGCGTTTAAAATAATAGTAGAGGTGCCAGCATCTAAAGTTACTGCATCACTAAAAACAACCAACCATTTACGGCAAGTAATAATACTTGACCCTAAATTTATATTTGATGCTATTCCAGTAGAAATAACAATTTGCCAAACACCACAAGTAATATTATAGTTACCTGTGTTTAAGACTATAGGTAGACCAGCAGATGCTAATAATATATCGCCAGTAGTAACAAAATTACTGCCGAAAGTAAAAGTACACCCACTACGGATTCTAAGGTTAAACCCATAAGAACCCGGAGCAACCAAAGTAGCTGTGGCACTTTCAGTTGTTTGTAATGTCCCCGCAAAACTAACTGTCATGCCAGATATAAAAGTTAAATTACCAGCGATATTTAAATACTTATCACTCGTTCCTGCTAAATCAGGAGTATTGGTTGCCCCCGTCCAATTCATCGAAGCACAAGAAGCATTTTCGTTAATCGTCACTACTTGCCCCGCACCCGCAAAGGAATGGGAATCAAAGTGGACTGCATCGGCAGAAGTTGGTTTGCTTGCCCCTCCTGCTCCGCCACTTGTTGCCGACCAATGAGAAGTATCTGACCAGTTGCCTGTGCCGCCTATCCAATATCTATCTGCCAATACTTCTCACCTACCCTTCTATCTTGTATAAATTGCCGTTTAGGAATATCAGTTTTTGTTTTGACCCGCCCGAAGGTTCATACTCATAAATCCCCTGTATCGACTTGGCACTAGCAAGGTTTACAAATAAGTCAAACCCGTATCTCTTAGTGGGTATTCCTCCCCCGTCATAGTTCATGTTTATCATATTGGGGGATTTGTTTTGAGCGATCAGGTCAGCAGACTTGGATATGTCTATCCCCCCGGAAAAGCCAGCAGGGAAGTCATAGACCTGCATTTCCTCTGCTTGCGGTATTGGATATTGATTTAACCTTGCCATATCTACAACCCCCCATAAACATCAAGGACGGTTTCTACCCCGTGATGAGGTGAACCTGGTGAAAGTTCGTACTTCTTCGATTCGTACATATTCATTAATTGCATGGCGTTCACATTATCGTCTGCCATGAGTATTCTTCCTGCTACGCCCAAAGGCACGATTCTTTCCGCTTCGGGGATAACATCAATCACCTGTGCCAGTTCTGCCACGGTCGGCGAAGAAGTATCCACCACCGCTATTTCGGTTGGCTTGCGGTAATACGACACCTTGATTTTCCCTGCATAAATACTGTTGTAGACAAAGTTCTTAGTCGTCAGGTAATAGTTAACAAAAGGGACCCAATTAATATTGTTCAAGAGTTGCATTACCTTATTGATCTTGAGCCAATCTACGGGTAAGGCTTGCTCTGTTTCTGTCGGATAGGTTGCGGTTGCATTAGCTATAATCAAGTCCTTATGTAACCTCGCTTTTTGTGAATTTGCCAAATCCTGCTGTACCCAATTTACTGCTGCGGGAATCTTCATGCGGTAATCTGCAGTTTTGGCAACCGTTAAAACAACGCCCTTCCTGCTGTATTCATCAATTAATTGCAACACTTCTTTGACCAGATTTTCATATGTCAAGTTATCACCTCCCTCAGAGGGACTATCAAAACTTTGCCATTGAAGATACGGATAACCATCATTAATAGCAGAGTCGATGCCCCATACTGTATCGAAGTCCCACCCGACAAAGGTTTCCTGTTGTTTCATTTCGGCAGTAGTTTTTGGAGTAGCTATATGATAACCAGGATAGTCAGGATCGAATTCTGCAGAAATACCAGCAATATCTGAATCATAATATGATGAAACAATTTGACATCCATAAGCCATAGTAATCGCACCAGTTTTTTCAG
>Ga0209723_1003060_pt1 | contig 20881 bp, 19 predicted proteins | sample BiotimSIPDNA_2_FD_185750 | JGI IMG/M metagenome (GOLD analysis project Ga0209723, IMG submission 185750) | Anaerobic biogas reactor microbial communites from Washington, USA - Biogas_R2 time_0 SIP DNA (SPAdes) (version 2) | ecosystem: Engineered > Bioreactor > Anaerobic > Unclassified | place... | reverse complement strand
AGCCAGACTAATGGAGATCAGTGAAGAATGGCAGATCGGCAAACGTTATTGTGCTGGCAAGTCATTCAATTGTTAATGTACGATGGATATTTCTGACTCACTTTTACAGAAAAAAGGTTGCATAATCATTTCGGGGAACAGATATAATTATTTTGGGTGGCAGATCTCATACTAAAGTGCAGCAAGTAATAACGAGGAAAAACGATGGAAGAATTGATCATTGCGCTTCATGTTCACTCTCTCTATTCAGATGGAACAGGGTCCCATGATGATATCAGTAAAGCAGCATTAAAAGCAGGAATTGATGCAGTCATCCTGACAGATCATAATGTATGGGTGGATGAGCAGGAAAAGTATTTCCAGGCAGGAAAAAAGAAAGTATTAATGCTGATCGGCGAAGAAGTGCATGACATGACTTTTAAAGATGGATGCAATCATATGCTGATCCTTGGTGCCGATCGTGAATTGGCACAATTCTATAACGATCCCCAGCATCTGGTCGATCAGGCAAATCGTTCAGATGGACTGACCTTCCTGGCTCACCCGATTGAAGATGAACTGCCCTTGTTTGGTGAAAAGAAATTCCCATGGAAGAATTGGAAGGTAAAGAATTACACTGGAATAGAACTTTGGAATGAAATGAGCGAGTTCAAGAGTCGCTCAAGGAAACTTCAAGATGCGCTCATAAATGCTTTTTTCCCTAAGCACCTGGCCCAGGGTCCGTTGGATGAAACCCTTGCATTATGGGATGGATTGCTTGCCAAAGGTAATAAGGTGGTAGCTATAGGTGGGGTCGACGCACATCGGATGGTCATTAAGAAAGGTCCACTTAAGATCATCCTCTACCCCTATGAATTCCAATTTAAAGCACTGAACACCCATATTTTGACCTCAAGTAGATTGTGTGGTTCACTTAGTGATGATAAACGCAAGATCTATGGGGCATTAAAATCCGGACACTGCTTTATCGCCTATGACCTCCCCCATCCAACAAAAGGATTTCGTTTCACTGCAGATAACCGAGCTGGTGAGTTCATCATGGGAGATACTATCTCTGCAAAGGGCGGGGTAACATTCCAGGTACACCTACCACTCAGGGCACACTGTAGACTGCTTAAAGACGGTAAGGTTATCAAAGAGACATTTGATCGTGAGGTGTTGACCCACCTGACTCTAGAAAAAGGTATCTACCGCACTGAAGTTTACATCCATTATCTCGGTAAAGAACGTGGATGGATATTTGCAAATCCAATCTATGTGACAGATTAGCATTTTATGATCAGGAAAGAGTTGGACCTGACAACACTCCTGGACAACTACATGCCTATTTCTCTCTTGACATTCTTTTTGAATTATTCATCGCAATGGTCAATTCCATTTAAGACATACTTGTATTAAATTCAAAATACATAGTGAGTATAATATTCTTCAATATGGTTAATATCAGCAAATTTCTTGACCTGATTGAACATCGGATAAGGTCTCTCATGGAGAAAAAGCTCAACGCGATATTCAACAGGAGAACTTCCAACTTGATCATCGAAGATGTTTTTAGGCTGATCCAGGAAACCTCATTTGAAATTCAACCCGGGAAGGTCATGGCCCCTGATATTTACAATTTCTTTGTGCCCGTGGAGGATTATGACTTGTGGCTGGAAAAGCAACCTTCACTAGAAGAGATATTGATGCAAATCTATCACAATTCAGAGGCAAGCGGCATTTATTTCCCTTCATACCCAAAGATCTTCATTTTTCGAGCAGATGATCCTTTTCAAAGAGACCTGAAAATAACTGCTTCGTTTACTCCAAAGGAAGAAGAAATGACAGCGACGACATTATTGAAACTTGGGGAAAGCAAACCTGAGGAGATACTGCCCTTAAACGCGTTTCTAATAATCAATGGGACCCTCACTTTTCCTTTAAACCAACCAATCATCAGCATTGGTCGGAGATCTACTTCGGACCTTTCACTTAACGATTCTTTGGTATCGAGAGACCACTTGCAATTGCGAGCCAAGAACGGCAAGTTTTTGTTATTTGACTTGGACTCGCTTGGTGGGACAATGGTCAATAACAAAAAGTGCAACTCAGCAATCCTGGAATCCGGGGATATGATCACAATTGGTAATACGACACTGCTATATGGTGAAGATATGCCCGATTTCTCCTTTCGAACATCAATACTTCCTGAGCTGTAATCAACCATGATTGAAATTATTATCCTAATTTTACGAATTCTAATGGTTGTGATCCTGTATGGGTTCATTACTTGGATATTTATAATAATTTGGAAAAGTTTTAAAGGCACAGACCGGGTCAGGAGCGAGTTACTAGAAGTTACCCTTAACATTAATCAGAACAATGTGATAACCAAAAGGACATTCAGAAGGTTGCAGATAACCATTGGAAGAGATCAAAACTGCGATCTGCAGCTTGATGACCATACAGTTTCAGCAAATCACTGCCAGTTATATTTTGATAAACAACGATGGTGGGTAACAGACAATGGGTCTACCAACGGGACTTTGGTAAATGGCACTAAGATCAAATCCCCATTGGTGTTGACCTCGGGTGACAAACTGTATTGCGGGGTATACGAGATAGAACTAATCTATTGAAGATAGTATAAGCAATTTGGAGGAGCAATGAACGAAAAACCCATTCTTGGCATTATTGGAGGCTCTGGTCTATACCATTTCCCCTTATTAAAGGACACTGAAATGGTCAGTGTAACCACCCCTTTTGGAAACCCGAGTGCACCATTCTTCATTGGAAGGATCAATGATATTAAGGTTGCCTTTCTGGCAAGGCATGGAATTGGCCACCACATCTCACCAAGTGAAATCAACTACAGGGCAAACATTTATGGCTTTAAACAACTGGGAGTAAGTAAAATCATTAGCATCAGTGCCTGTGGATCCCTCAGGGAAGAATTAGCTCCAGGGCACATAGTCATTCCAGACCAGATCTTTGACCTGACACATAAACGGGAGCGTAGTTTTTTTGGTGAAGGATGTGTGGGCCATGTTAGTGTTGCTGACCCTTTTTGCCCCTCATTATCCCAATTATTGCTTGATGCTACACAGCGCATGGGTGGTTTCGCTCACAAAGGGGGCACCTATGTTAGCATTGAAGGACCAAGGTTTTCGACCAAAGCAGAGTCCCACGTATACCGCCAATTAAATATGTCCATAGTAGGAATGACCGCAGCACCTGAAGTCTTTCTGGCGCGCGAAGCAGAGATTTGCTATGCGACCATGGCTCATGTCACAGACTACGATGTGTGGCATGAAAGCGCAGAACCCGTAACAGTGGAAATGGTCATTGCAACATTACAGGAAAACACAGAATTAGCTCAGAAAACGATTGTTGAGCTGGTAGGTTTGATCGAGAATAAACAACAATGCACCTGTGCTGATGCTCTAAAAAATGCAATAATTACAGATCCAATAGTCATTCCAGTAAAAGCCAGGCAAAAATTAGCTATCTTCCTGGATAAGTATAGAATTTAACCAACTGGATCACTTGCTGAGCGATGATGATCCACCCATGAAAAACAACATCAAACAATTCTGGTTGCTGGCATTGGCAGCACTGTTTATCCTGTTATATTCGATTATCCTGACCTATGCACCTTTGATTCGTGCCCGGGATAGCAATGTTGTGGTTAACTCCCAACATTGGATAGGCTACATTGCTTGGTTGATTAGCTTGTTTTTAATATTCTATGTCACAAACATCAAAATTCACCCCAAGGACCTTTTTATAATCCCTGTTATCGCTTTGTTGAGCGGTCTGGGGTTAATGACAGTCTGGAGACTTGACCCAAATCTCGGATACAAGCAAACTATTTGGCTATCGATTGGTGCCAGTTGTGTCTTGATAGGAATTTTGATCCCCGGCATGCTTGATTTTGTTCGAAAATACAAGTATATCTGGCTGTCCATTGGCTTTTTAATCACATCAATCACCTTATTCTTGGGAGTAAATCCAACGGGGGCTGGACCCAACCTTTGGCTGGGAATGCGCAGTTTTTTCATTCAACCATCAGAACCACTAAAACTCTTGATCATCATTTTCCTGGCAGCTTATTTTTCTGATGTATCAGCTATGCAATCAAGATTAATTAGTTATTTACTGCCCTCCCTAAATGTGTTCCTGTTAACTGTCTTATTGCTGGTTTCCCAGCGCGACATCGGTACGGCAATGATATTTATCCTTTTATATTCAATTATCATCATCGTGACCACCCAGCGCAGGTACCTGATCTGGATGATACCAGGGCTGTTAATTGTGCTTTCTTTAATTGCTTATCTAAACATCAACATCGTAAGAACAAGGATTGATACCTGGATTGATCCGCTGAGAAATGCATCCGGCCTGGCTTACCAGAATGTGCAAGCTTTGATCGCAACTGCCAGCGGCGGTTTATTTGGTGCCGGAATCGGGCTTGGCAACCCGGGTGTGGTGCCACTGGCCATTAATGACTTTATTTTTACAGCAATATCTGAAGAGATGGGATTATTGGTTAGTGTAGGCCTTATCCTCTTGTTCTTAGTTTTGATGTTGCGGATTCTAAACATTGCTGAGTTGGCAACGACATTATTTCAACGGTACCTGGCTATCGGCATTGGGTCATACTTCTCGATCCAATCGATCATAATTATTGGAGGAAATCTCAACACATTGCCGTTAACCGGGGTTACACTACCGTTTGTTTCTTATGGGGGATCATCACTGGTTACCAATTTTCTGTGCCTATTATTCATACTTCTCCTTGATCGAGAAAACCTTAAACCCATTCCAACCCTGCCACGTAACAAAGCCATCCGGTTTTTGGGGATCATCTTTTCACTTGGCTTTTTGGCACTGATACTGGCAAATTCATGGATTGCATTTATACGATCTGATAAATGGACTCAACGCTTTGATAACCCGCGGTCGAGTATTGAAGATCAATGGGTAAAAAGAGGTGATATTCTGGACCAGGCGGATTCTATTTTAGTTACAACCAATGGGCAGGTAGGTAGTTTTTTCAGGTCTACCAAATATCCATCCCTCAGCCCGGTGGTAGGATATTCTCACATCATATACGGACAAACTGGTATCGAAAAGGCAATGGATCGATACTTAAGAGGATTTGAAACAAACTCGTATTTGTCTACCTGGTGGCAAAAACAACTTTATAATCAAAGACCTACAGGCTCCGATATTCGCATAAGCATTTCCCTGGAAATTCAGCAAAAAGCTGATTCATTACTGGCAGGAACTCCAGGAGCCATTGTGCTGATAAATGCAAAAACAGGTGAGATCTTATCCATGTCCTCTTTTCCTTACTTCAACTCAAATGACATTGAGACCAACTGGGAAAGCCTTATCAATGACAAGACAGGATCATTACTTAATCGGGCCACTCAAGGCTCATATCCGCTTGGAACAGCAATCTCAAATATCGCATTACCGGTGTATTTATCATCACCAGCGCACAATGTAATTGACCTCACATTGAGTCAAAGGATAGATCTCTCCTGCCTGGATTACGCAATCGGAGCAAAGTCAAAGATCAAAGGGATTCAGTTTGGCTGTGAACGGGCGGTTAACCAACTGACTGCGTCTACAGACGTGCAAGCACTCCTGCTATTAATAAATCAAATGGGCTTGTTTTCAGTGCCGGACCTACCTCTTGATCATGCTTTGCCATCAAACCCACCTGAAAACAACATGGATCTATTCGAATATTTCTTTACCGAGGGTAATTTCCGCGTCAGCCCAATTCAGATGGCAATGGTAGCTGCTGCTTTATCCAATTCAGGTTTAATGCCGCAACCACGGATCATCAACAGCTACCTTGGCACGTCAGGGGAATGGATCTCGATGCCATCTGCTATGCCGATTCAAGTTATTGAAAGTTCAACTGCAGATAAGACTGTTAATTTATTGCAAGCAAGCAGTGATCCATTCTGGTTTACGTTGGGGCAATTTAGCACAGCTAATGGAGAAACGGGAAACACATGGTTTATAGGCGGTACATTGGACGAGTGGCAGGGTACGCCGCTGGCAATAGCCATTGTCCTCGAATCAGGAGAAATTGAAAAGGCAATGTCAGCCGGTCAGTTGTTATTAATTAATAAACCGGTTGATTAATTCTTTTTAATCCTAAGGAAGTTCCTTTTCCCAACCTGCAAAATTCCTTCACCCACCACCATAGAAGCATCACGAACCACCTGGTTTTCGAATTTCACACCATTCTGGTTGATCAAACGCCTGGCCTGAGACCGACTTTCAGCCATATTGGCAGCCAGCATGATATCAAGTACAGTTTGCTCCTGGGAAATCGAATATTCTGCAATTTCATCAGGCAGATCACCTTTTTGAAACAGGTTGATAAAATATGCCTGTGCTTTTTCGGCATCACTCTCATCAAAGAATGCACTAACGATCTCAAATGCCAGCCGCATTTTGGCATCGCGTGGATGGACCTGGTCATTTTCTATAGACGACGTGAATTGTTCAATCTCTAAAGGCGTCCAGCGGGTGGCCAGCTGGGCAAATTTCACCATGGCATGATCCGGCACACTCATCACTTTTCCGTACATGTCCTCAGGAGTTGAAGTCAGGGGTATGTGGTTGCCCAGCGACTTGCTCATTTTAACTTCGCCATCCGTTCCGGGCAAAATTGATAAAATGATACCTATGTTGGGTTTTTGGCCAAAGTAGGTCATAATCTTCCGGGAAGCGGTCATGATATTGAAAAGTTGATCTGTTCCGCCAACCTGCACATCGGTATTAAGATGATGAGCATCATAACCCTGCATGATGGAGTAGAACAGTTCATGGACATGAACAGCTTCATTCTTTTCCCAGCGTAGTTTAAAATTTTCCCGGGTCAGGAACTGTTGGATCGTAAAATTGGATGCAAGTTTGATCAGGTCTGCAAAGGTGAGTTCGGACAACCAGTCTGCGTTATAGACGACGCGTGTTTTCTCGCGGTCCAGAATCCTGAAAGCCTGTTCTGCGTATGTACGTGCATTGCTTTCGACCTCTTCCGGAGTAAGCAAGGGTCGCAACTTATCTTTGTCTGATGGATCACCGATTAAAGATGTATAGGTACCAATCACAAAGTAAACTTCATGTCCTAATTCCTGGAATTGGCGCAGTTTACGCATGGTTACTGTATGGCCAATATGCAGATCGGTTGTGCGGGGATCATATCCACAATAAATTCGGAGTGGCCTATTTTCTTTTTGAGCTTCAATCAGTCTTTCGCGTAGCTCACCTTCCATGGCCTTCGCTGTGATGTTATCGCCATATTCAGTTCCCTGCATTAAGTATGTAACCTGTTGATCAATATCCATCTCATCCTCCAAAATCAGAACCTCAATAATTTACCTAAAAGCGCCTGCGGAAACAGGCGCTTGATTATCTCCTGAAACCGGCCTACACTCTAATTGGTATAATAATAGAAGACATCTAACACAAAATTATTATACCAAAACATTGAGATAACCCGTTTTTAATAATTCCAAGCATAATTCTCTGAGTCTTCGAAATTTCACCCAATTTGCTGAAATTATTACTTCCTTGATACTGGCTAATTGCTCCAAAAGGTACTGAAAATTCCCTGATATAATCTACAATTATTGTCAAATCATGAAGCCAGTTCTTGTTCTAAACGCGAATTTTGAGCCGATCAATGTGACCAATATTCATCGCGCAGTCAACCTGGTACTTTGCGATAAGGCTACATTGGTCTTAAATGGCCGAGGGGTAATTAAAACTGTGTCCCATTCATACCCGATCCCATCAGTTATCCGGTTAAGGAATTTGATAAATCGTCCAAGGCCACAAGTACACTTATCAAGTCGGGAGATATTCAGGAGAGACGAATATACCTGCCAATATTGTGGAAAGATAGCGCAGGTTCTTACAGTTGATCATGTTATACCAAAGCACTTAGGCGGAATGCATACCTGGACCAATGTGGTGACGGCTTGTGCCAAATGCAACCATCAAAAAGGCGGAAGGACACCGCAAGAAGCTCACATGACACTCAGAAAAATCCCTCAAAGCCCGCCCAGTTCAGCAACTTACTTATATGGAAAGCATTTACTTGAAAACAAAGATTGGGTAAATTTTATTGAGAACTGGTAAGGTTTGGAAAGAAAAAGGCAGGCCAGATGCCTGCCTTCTTTGTTCTCTTATTTGAGATATTTACTCTCAGTTAATCCTGAGGGGTTTGAAGATCCTGGTTTTTTTCCTGGTCTGAATTCGCAATAAATTCTACAGAGTCCTTTTCATCAGTTGGTAATAAAATGCTGTCTTCTGGTGAAAGTAAGATTTCTTCTACAGGTTGAGTTTTAGGTTTGACCACATGGCGCACGATGAGTAATGTAAGAGCGACAACAGCCACTATTCCCATGACAGTCTGATTGATGTTGATCCCAGCGACAGGAGACGGGTCTAATCGTAAGAATTCGAGGAAGAACCTGATGGTGGGATAACATACAAGGTACATTAAGAAGATATCACCACGCTTCAACTTATCCTTCAGTTTCCTGCCAACGATTAACAGGATTGCCATAGTGAGCAGATTAAGCAGTGATTCATACAGGAATAATGGGTGATAAGTCGAGTAATCCCGGAATGCTGGAAGTCGATGTGCCTGGTCGATCGTGATCGCCCAGGGAAGATCTGTGGGAGCACCATATACTTCCTGATTGACATAGTTACCCCAACGACCGATAGCCTGTGCCAAGGCAAGCCCCGGCATGATAATATCTGCCCACTCAAGAAAGCTTGTCTTGGTTTTCTTGTTGTAGATCAAGAGTGCCAAAGCGCCACCGATAATGGCACCGGGGATGCCCACCCCACCTTTCCAAATGGCAATTGCGTCCAAGGGATGCGTAAGGTAATATTTAGTGGTGATACCCTGCTCGACCATGGACGCTGGCGGGGTGAAAATATGCCATAACCTGGCCCCAATAATGCCACCAATCACTACCCATGGAAGCACATCCCACACAAAATCAGATTTATACCCGCGACGTTTTGCTTCGACTGTGGATAGCCAGGCAGCAGCAACCACGCCAGCCATGATGATCAATGCATAATAGCGAATGATCAATGGACCAATTTTTATTCCTTCAGACATTTCATTCCTCCAAAATTAGCTAATTTTGCTTTGAATTTCGTTCTGAACTTCTTGCCTGCTTTCTAACATGAAAAAAGCGTTGCAGTGCTGAAATATTTCCTAGTAGTGCAATAATACCTAAGGCGATCTGGAGATAAGGTTCGCCTAGTAATAAACCTGGAATCAAAACCAGATAGCGTTCCACCCGCGTCATTATTCCGACTTTGGCATCATAACCCAGTGCTTCTGCTTTTGCCCTGATATAAGACACCAGGACAGATCCGGAAGCGGCAAAGTAGGTTACGATGCAACCAAGCCAGTTTTCACCTAATGCAAAGTAAACCATCAATCCACCAAGAAGGATCAGTTCATCGTATCGATCTGTAACCGAATCAATAAAACTGCCATAAGGCTTGCTTTCGTTTCTTAACCTAGCCAAAGCGCCATCCAGTGCATCCAACGGACCCACCACCAGGGCAACCAATCCACCCCAGAAGAGATGACCAAAACCAATCAAGACTCCAGCCAGGATATTGCCAAGCAAGCCGGCAATTGTCACCATGTTCGGCATGACACCGACCTTGTTCAATGCCTTTGCGATTGAATCCAGGACACCTTTAAACAAGTTCCTTAAATATTGTTCAAGAGAAAACTTTTTCTTTTCACTCATACGTTTATCCTTAAGACACGTAATATTAGTTTGTATGATCGATGCCGTCAAGTGGCAATTTTCTACTCATCATCCTGTACATTATCCAGGAAGATATCCCTTTCCTTGCCGCCGCCCTGGGATGGACCAATCACACCTCTTTCTTCCAACTGGTCAATCAACCTTGCTGCCCGAGGATAGCCTATGCGCAAAGCTCTCTGCAGGTACGATGCACTAGCACGGCCATCTTTCTTGAGGACTTCAATTGCTTTGTCTATCAGGCCGTCATCATCGCCATTCTCGTTTTTAGCTTCTACTGAATTCTCCCATGGGGCAAACTGTGACCCAATGCCAGCTTTGTCTTCTGCGGGATTTGCCTGCCACCACTTGAGCACTTTATCCAATTCTCGATCGGTGATCATTACACCCTGTGAGCGAATTGGCGTGCCGATCTCAGGATGCAAGTAAAGCATATCGCCTTTGCCGAGCAATGTCTCAGCACCACTAACATCAAGAATGACCCGAGAATCGATATTCGAAGCCACAGTGAAAGCAATACGGGTAGGAAAATTTGCTTTGATCTTGCCGGTAACGATGTCAGTGCTGGGTCTTTGTGTTGCTACCACCAGATGAATGCCCACAGCACGTGATTTTTGTGCCAACCTGACCAATGCATGCTCAGTTTGTTCAGGCGCAGTCATCATCAGGTCTGCCAGTTCATCGATCACAACAACCACCTTGGGCAACTTTGGCTGATCAGTTCGGGCAATTTTCATGTTGTAAACATCAATATCCCGTGCTCTCACTTTTTCGAGCAGTTTATAGCGGTAATCCATTTCCGCAGTAACCCAGCGTAACACAGCCTGGATCCTTTCAACCTCAGTCTCGACTTTGCCCAAAATATGCGGTAGACCATTGAAACGCATAAGTTCCACCATTTTCGGGTCGATCATCACCAATTTTAATGATTCAGACGAATTGTTCATGACAAGGCAGGTGGTAATTGCAGCAATACAGACTGATTTTCCTGAGCCGGTGGTACCAGCAATCAGGAGATGCGGCATGGATGCCAGGTCAGCGATCAGCGGTTGGCCTGAGACATCTTTTCCTAATGGTATTGCCAAAGGGGAGTTTACCCTTTGAAATTGTTCCGATTCCAACATCGGGCGTAATTTAACGATAGTTGATTTCGTATTTGGGATCTCAATCCCAACGTATGACTTCCCGGGAACAGGTGCCTCAATTCTTAACCTTTCGGCTTTTAAAGCCAATGCCAGGTCCTTGGAGAGAGAGGAGATCTGGGAGATGCGGATTTTCATCTTATCATCCGAACTCGATTTTTCAATGAAACCGGGTTCGACCGCATATTGGATCACTGTAGGACCAACCCGATAACCGACAACCCTGGAAGGAATTCCGAAATCCAGTAACGTTTTTTCGATCAATCCTGCAGTCATATTGATCGTATGTTTATCTGGTGTGGTGGACTTTTCTTCCTCCAGTAAACTAAGTGGTGGCAGAAACGCTACCCTTTCGAAGATCTTTGAATTTTGCTGCTTTTCAGGTCCAGGAAAATCAAATGTTTTCCGTGTTTCACGTATTTGTTGAGACCTGGGTTTTTGTGCCACAATCGCAGGGGTTCGATCCAGTTCAACAGATTCGGTTCTAAACACTTCTGGTGCAACATCAACAGCAGTCGTTATTTTAACATCTGCCGGGTTTTCATCTATCTCGCTTATTGTACTTACTGATTGAGACCTGACCCACTTCTTAAGTTTTGCTAAGATACCAAAAACTGAAAGCGCACATAAAAGGAACAAAATAAGAAGAATGATACCAGCACCAATCCTTCCAACAAAAATGCTGAAGAATTCAGAGATTCCCCACCCGATAATTCCTCCCGGGTTTTGTCCACTTTCAGCGCTAACGATATCACCTCTGCTGAATATTGAAAATAAACCCATCACAGAAAAAATCGCTACCTCAATCAATAGGATCCGGCGAAGATTGATCTGGCGTTCATCCTGAATATGCCAGCGGATCAGGACGATCCCTATGAAGAAAAGGCTGGCTAAGAAGAAATATTTACCAATACCGAACCAGCGATCCAAAAAACCAGTTATCGGAGTGATGATAACGCCCCTGGTGATTCCCAGAATTGCCAACATTTGGATGCAAGCCAAGGCAATCAGCATCACACCCACCAGATCCAAAAGGTATTTTGATAAGCTCTCAAAGAATGAAGGCTTTGCTTTTTTTCCGAAATGATAATTTTCGGGTTTAGACATTTCTTGTTGGTAGGATGAACTTTTTTCTTTTTGCGGTAATCTTGCCATAATTATTGATCCTCACATAAAATCAAGCTAAGACGCCTTTTCCCGGCGTCAATCTGTTGAATTTTCGCGAACACCTCATTTCCAGGGGATAGCATTTTAAGGTTATTTGAATTTGGGTGACAATTGATAGTTGAAATGTGGATCAGACCTTCAATGCCTTCTTGAGTTTGCGCAAAAATACCATAATTTATCACCTTTGTTATTCTTACAGCAATTATCTCACCTATAGAGTGACATTTTTCGAAATCTTCCCATGGATTTGGGAAAAGCCTCTTCCTGCTAAGAGCTATCCTGCCATCAATTTTGCCTACCTGTAGAACAACTGCTTTGATCGTTTCGCCAACATTTACAACCTGTCTCAAATCGTTTACCCGCCCCCAGGTTAATTCTGATATGTGAATAAGACCCTCCACCCCGCCCAGGTCAAGAAAAACGCCAAAATCCGTGACATTGGTCACTTTACCCTCAACCAGATCATCCTTTTTAAGGGATTTGAGGATGTTGTTTCTTTTTCCATCACCCGCCAAAGCAGCTCTTTCGGATAAAACAACCCTCTGCTTATCGGGATCGCATTCGATCACTTTAACCTTGATCAGCCTATGAATATAATTTAGGTAGTATTGGTTTCGCCTTTTCTCAGGGCAATCAGGGGGCAAATCAATTAAATGGGATGCCGGGACAAAACCTTGAATTTTCTCTGTGCTCACCAGCAAACCGCCCTTGTTGCAGTTATCTACTTTAACATTGAGAACAACATCATTTTGTAATGCCCTGCTGATGTATTCCCAATCATTGATGACATCTGTTTTGGGTTGCACGACAACATTCTTGTCTTGAGGTGTTTTTTGACCAGGTTGGGTAATTTTCAGTTGATCTTGATGGTCACTTAAAACAGATGCCCACCATCCCTCATCATGTAAATCCCCCCAGGTTTCAGATTTATCATAACTTTCCACTGCTTCCCTCCCAAGAAACACTACGAATAATAATTGCTAAAGGCAAGTTAAAGAATTATCTTAATCTTTATTTGTTTGGCTATTTCTTTCCATTTCAATTATAACTTTAGCAATCGCTTCAATCGCCACCTTTTGTTTACGGTAGAGATCTGCTTCTGACATTGCCAATTTTGCTGCTATTTCCCTGACTTTTTTGCCTTCGAGAAACTTCAATTCAAGAATATTGTAAAGAATCCACTCTCCAGTAAAACGGCGTTCTCCTTCGGGTTTCATCTGGTCAATCGCTTTTCGTAATATTTCGCGTAGCGCATTTGCATAATTGCTGTCATGTTTCATGATGATCTGGTTGACAATGTTAAGGCGCATCAGAGGACTTTTGGTAAGTTTCGGTCCGCCCCAATAGTGCACCAAGGCATCTTTAACCCAATTGGAAAAATCATCCAAAGGCATTTCATTTTCATCCAACAAAATTCCATCCTGATCATATCTTGAGACCGCCCTTAACTGCTGGATGTAGTTTACCTGGGGCTGGATGGCTTGCAAGGACTGCAATACTTGCTGCTGTAAGCGACGATTCTTTAATGCAAGTTTTGCTTTTTCAGCCATCAGATTGATCGCCAGGATATTTTCCTCATTTAACTCTATTCCTTCAATCCAAGGAAATCCAATCATACCCAGGATATTGGATCCTTTCTGATTTCCATTGTTGAACAAAGGAATTATCTGGTAATTTCCCCATTGGAAGAAGGGTTCAATGGATCTCTCGCTGTTGATAATTTCCTGGAAGACTTTATCAGGAAGCTGAAAAGAGGATAAGGACTTATCTTCTCCAGCCCTGATAATATATTCAACAAGATTTCCATCAAAGACAGCAATAAAGGCACTTCTTACCTGCAACCTATCACTGATAGAGGCAACCATATTTTCAAGGAACTGGTCGAGGTCATTCCGGGTTAATAGATGATCCTCCAGAGAACGGATAAGAGAAAGGTCATCCCTATCTGAGCCATAAAAAAGCCATTTTTCCCAAAAAGGCGCCAAAATGGTAATCAGATACTCGAACAACAAAATTGTTATGACCATTGTTAATGGAACAAAACCAGTATAAACATCTCCGAATAGTTCACCAATACGCCTGGTAATTGTAGTGACCCCTAGGGTCAGAGACGCTGTGACTGGACCGCGCATCAACCACTTAAATAATCGACTCTTGACGACCCTGTCAGTCCAGGTAACGCCAAAGAACGCAACAGAGTAAGCCATGATAACAAGAAATGTTGCTACAAGAATACAGTCAATTATCAATAGGATCCAGAAAATTATTGGGAACTCAGAAAATAGATTGGTCCCAGAAAACAGGAATGGGAATGTCGCAATGGCAGGAGCAGTGGCACCGAGTAAGAGATACCACAAACGCCGTCTGCCGGTCTTGGTTATCGCCCGATTTATACTGTTGACCATGTAGAAACCAGCGATGATCATTACCACAGCGTAGTAAAAAGCGAAGATGTTCGTGAAAATCGTTCTAGCCAGGTAAGGTGAGGGTTGAGCGTCTTCAACCAATGCTCCAACCAGGGTATTGGTCAGGATAAGAACAAGACTTGCGCATGAAATGGTGTAGACTGCCCATAAAACCAACCGCCTTTGCCATGTCCGGGGGCGACCAGTCAGAGTTAACAGTGAATCCGCAAAGGAAAGATAGGTTGCTGGTAAAAAAACTATCCCTGCCCACTTCAGCCTCAACCACCACACAGTGAGGTAAGGATTACTGGATGTGGCACTGATCGTTTCTGAAGTATAGATCAAGGCGACCGTCAGCAGGATCAAGACAAAGGATTTGGCTACACGATCCTGTAAATTAAAGGCTAAAGCATATAAGAACAGAGAGAACGCAGTGATTGCCACACCTGCAGTGAGAATCTCTGCAATTGTTTTTAATATGCTAATAAGTGATACATCAAAGGTCATAGAATTGCTCTAGGAGATATATTTTTCGAAAAAAACTGCCATTTCCTGGTTCGGGTAAAAGCGATTCTGAAAGCCGCTAAAGGAATATCCCAATTTTCTTGCCAAATGAATGGCAGGATCATTTTTGGGCTGCATTTCAAGGATCATCAGGGAATATTTACGGCTTGCTGCCCACTTTTCAGCTGAGAAGATCAAACCACTGGCAATACCCATCCTGCGATAGGAAGGGGAAACCACAATATCCCTTATCCTGACAACCGAGCTTGGTGAAATTTCCTCAAGCCCAATGTATGAAACAATCTCACCGCGAATGGTGCCGACATAGATCGATGTGCAGAGCTGCCAGGAGTGGATTAAGTTATCTTCATCGCGCGGATATTGAATAGTCGTTGTTCTGGGCAGCCTGACTTGGTGGAAAGAGGTATTAATCTGGTTTCCTTCCTCATTTACCTCCATTCTAAGGATGTGATTGGTTTTGTAAGAATGATCCAACTCGATCATGACTGACAGATCTTCCTGCTTTACTATCCTGATATCGATCTCTGGCATATTTTCTCCCTAGTCTATTCTTCTGCAATCACCTGGAGTTTGATCGCACACAGTTTCTGTTCAATGCCCTGGTTATCTAATGCCACCAGGCGCAGGTAGTAATCTCCCGGGATCAATGATCCTGTAAACCAGTATCCCAGGCTTTCATCCTTGCGGATGTCCCCACCAGCAGCAATCGTCACCCAGTTGAGCTCTCCCGTTGGAGAGTAATCGTATTTGTATGACCCGAAATTTTCTGTATCCACATAGCCGCGTAATTCAACTACACCACTAACCGCTTCATCCTGCACTGGAAAGGTGAATTCAAGAATTTCTTCCTCGCAATTGCTTATCACACCCGGAATGACCGCCTGGGGATATGGAGTTGGCGATGGTTGCGGAGTCTCATCTGCTGCCAAAGGTTTTGTAGGCGAAGGCGTTACTTCAAGATTTAAAGTGGGTGTTGCAAAGCTCATTTCCTGTGGAAGTTCAGGGGCAAGAAATGTGGCAATGATAAATTCAGCCAAAACGAATAATCCAAGAAGGACAATAAAGGTGACCGAAGTGGCAACCTTTTTTTGAGCAAATTCCTTTTCCAGGCCAAAGACAGAATTCTTTGACTCATTAATCGCAAGAACCAGTTTTCGGATCGCAAAAACTGAAGCGATGCCGATCACCAGGTAAACAATTATTTCATAATCACTTAAGAACTTTACAATTTGCTGCATTAAAACAATGAATTATCCCTAATCTAAGCCCATTCATAAACGAGATAACAAACCTTTAAGCAAAATGATCATTTTTGGAACAAGTATCTTGCCTGCCTCAAGCACTTCTTCATGGGAGGCGACGTTGACGCCTTTTTTGTCGACCTTGTTGCTGATGCCGGAGATGCCCAGCACTCGTATGCCGCCATGACGGGCAACGATCGCTTCAGGGACGGTCGACATCCCCACCGCATCGGCACCGATCACTTTTAAGAAACGAATATCAGCCGGGGTCTCAAATGATGGCCCGGAGAGACAAACATAAATACCCGTTTTACTGTCAAGATCCTGCTCCTTGCTGATTTCCAAAGCAAGTTGCAGGAGTTTCTTATCATAAACTTCGCTCATATCTGGAAAGCGAGGACCAAATTCATCCAAGTTTGGACCACGCAAGGGATTTTCACCACCCATGGTGAACAGTGAAATGTGGTCGGTCAAAAGCATCAGATCGCCGGGTTCAAAGTCCTGGTTAATGCCACCGGCAGCGTTGGTGATGACGAGGGTTGTGACGCCCAAGAGCTGCATCACGCGTACGGGCAAGCCGATGCGGGAGATGCTGTGACCTTCGTAGAAATGTGTCCTACCCTGCAAAACAACGACATTCCTACCCTGCAGCCTGCCAAATACCAACTGACCTTTGTGCCCGAGGACAGTGGACTGCGGCCAAAATGGAATTTCATGGGTGGGGATCACCACCGGATCTTCAACCTCATCGGCAAGTGCGCCCAAGCCAGAGCCAAGGATCAGTCCGACCTCGGGTTTGATGGTTATGCGCGCCTGGATGGCATCGCGGGCGGATTCGATTTCTTTCATTGTAATGTAATCAGACATAAGCACCTCGCATTAGAACCGAATAATTTGATGAAAACATTATAACACCTGCAAAATTTATAAGACCAATACCACCAGGGGCGTTATGAAAGTCAGGTAAGGAGTGTGGGTCTTCACTGTTATACAGTGAAAATGCTATTAATTTTGGAGAAGTTTGAGGAGGCAGGATAAGGAGAGGACCAATCCAATGATTTAACAGATCCATCTGTTCTGTTGTTGTCATGCATATTTCCTTTTTTTGAGTCATACTAATTCCATTATTCTTGTGCACCATAGGTTAATTTTAATTATTTCAGAAAGAAAGGCGATTAATGACAGGTTAATTTAAAACATTTTTTGAGCAAAAGAAAAAGCGATTAGGGTGTGGCTCTTTTGCTATTACCCAGGCATTGCCCAGTCAAGGAGCGATCGATGCAGTTGTCTTGTTTGCTGGAGTAACGGTGACCTATGCCAGGATGCGGAGCTGTGCCATGGTGACGACGGAGACTGCAAGCATATGCCAGCATTAATGCAAGCATAGATGCAAGGGATTATCAAATATTATGTTAGTACCATGAAATCTCATAAAGAAGAGGATTCCATAATTGAATCGATTATGTTAAAATAAGTTTGACAAACGAATCATTAATGATTCGAAAATCAATGGAATGCAAGAAAATGGCACCTTTAATTGAGCAATGGATTATCAAAATTTGATAGTACAGCTTATAAGCCTAAACGCCACATATGGCGGTTCATAGTAGGAAAGACCCCCATATATACGGAATGGCGAGGCTGGGATTTGAACCCAGAACCAATGGCTTATGAGTCCACTGCTCCACCGTTGAGCTACCTCGCCAACTTTCAGCGCTAAATATTACTATGGCTTGCCCCTTTTGTCAACAAAACCGGGCTTTAGCTGAACTTCCCCGCGAGTTATTACTCCTTGTAGCACGGACTGGGTTGTGAAGCACCACCTTTTGCCCCACACCAGGCCAATACCAGGGACGGGTTCATATTTGAGTAGTAGTTGCCCTGGAACTGGTTGCTGCCCAGGAAGATAAACTCAAATTTCCCGGTGGAGGTTGAGATATTCCAATTGCCTTTGATTGTGGTGCGCTCATCAAGCATCACCCCAACTAAATAGACCGTGCCGCTGGGAACGACCATGGATCCCGAAAAATTCTCGCCACTGGTCGTGACGATCATGGTTCCCGGGTTTTGCGGACCGGCAATCGGTCCATACCAGACCGACCAGGTGCCTGCCCACTCAATGAGCGGCGTGGGGGTCGGGGGCGGCGTGTAAAGGGGGAGAGCAGCAGTCTGCCCGCTGACAGTGGCATACTGCCCCCACAACCAGCAGTTGCCGCCGGCATCCGGGTTCTTGATGATCCAGTAGTCGCCCTCGCTTGACCTGCCGACCAGTTCGGCTGTCTCGCCAACCAGCAGGGCACCGACCCAATCGAACTTGGTGGAAGGCCCGGTGCGGCAGTTGGTGTCGACACTGACACTGACGCGGGGAATATCCGGCGTGGCAGTCATGGTATTGGTGGGCGTCAGGGTGGGCTCAGGTGTGTTGGTAGGCATCAGCGTCTCAGTGGGTGTCGGAGGAAGGGGCGTTTCCTGTGCTGCAGGCAGCTCCTGAACCGGTGGCACCTGTGTTTGCTGAATAACGGCCATGGTCTGGGCGACCAGTGTTTTGGCCTGATCCTCAACAGGTATTTCAGGCACATCATTGCCGGTTAACAAGGGAAGAACATTGCATGAGGCGAGCATAAGGGATAATGTGATAATTAATATCACCGCCAGGAAGGTTACCTTTTTCATTGTGTACTCCTTTCCAACAGAAAACCAAATCCAGAGGAGAATAATCGATAAACTTAATGAATATATTACATGAAGATAAAGCAAATTACAATAGCGAACTTTAGGTGATGATCAAAGGTACTGGATGATCACCCCGATCACCAGAAATACCTGGGCCAGGTGATATGTGCACATAACCAGGAAATCCGCAGCTTTAAAATGCATGATAAAGCGGTTGTAAGCCAACATGAGATCTGAAGCCAGGAAAAGCATGCCACCAATGGCAGTGAAGAGTGCTGCCGTGGGATGCCATTCAGGCTTAAAGAGGTTCAGAACAGCAGATGCTGCCATTGATGATAGGAGCAGGGAATAAATCAGGATGGGAAGCCTGAGTTTGCGCAACTCTTTCTTCCTGGCTACCTCCACCTGTAATACCCTGAAAATAACGAAGAAAACCAGAATAACAATTATTGAGGCTATGATCGCCGGCAAAAGTGGCGGGCGAATCTGGTCAAAGCCGATAATGTAGGCAATTTGGGCGAAAAGAAAGGCGAGCAATCCCAACAAGAAAGCGCTGGTGGGGAACATCAAGAGGATGTCGCCGGCTAAAGACAAAACCAGAGCGATGTAGAACCATAAAAGCTCAGTTTTGAAGCCCATGAAGAGAAAGAACAGGATAATCAGGAGGATCAGCGCAAGAGGTTTGGTGATCTTGAAAATGTAACGCGTTTTGTTTAAAGTTGCCAGCCAATTAATGACCATGATCAGGCCGGTCAAAATTATAAAAAGCAGCATCCACCAGCTCATTTGGGTTTTTCCTCCATGCGATAGCCAAGCATTGAGAGCATGTGCCTGTCGTTGCGCCAATTTGGGGCAACCTTGACCTTCAACTCCAGGAATACCGACCTGCCGCTCATCTGCTCAATTTCCTGGCGGGCCTGGGTGCCGATCTGTTTGAGCATGGCGCCCTGTTTGCCGATGACGATGCCCTTGTGGCTTTCGCGCTCAACAAAAATGGTAGCCAGGATGTAAGCTGAACTTTCAGTCCGTTCGACATATTCATCTACACGCACAGCGATGGCATGGGGAATTTCATCCTCCAGCAAAGAGAGGCAGGCTGAGCGCACCAGGTCCGCGGCGATCTCGCGTTCCTGCAATTCGGTGACCTGGTCCTCGGGGAAGTACTGCGGTCCTTCCGGGAGATGGTTGATTATTTTTCGGATCAGTTCATCCAAGTTGGTGCGTTTTTGGGCGGAGACTTCAATGTGATCAATGATTTCGAGCATCTCCCGGTACTGCCTGGATCGCAATTCCTGATCACCTTTTCTCGCCAGGTCGCACTTGTTCAAAACAAGGAGGATGTGGGTCGTCGGGTTGATCTTTTTCAAGTTATCGACCAGCGCCCGGTCCTGGTCGTCTGGTGACTGGCTGGAATCGACGATCCAGAGGATGAGGTCGGCATCGTGGATGGCGGAGAAGGCTTCGGAGTTGATGAACTTTGAGAGGGCGAAGTCCGGTTTATGCATGCCCGGCGTATCGACAAACACAAGCTGCGCATTTTCAAGAGTTAAAATACCCAACTGGCGCTTGCGGGTGGTCTGGGGGCGTACAGAAACGGCAGCGATCTTTTGCTGCAGGAGGCTGTTAACCAGGGTGCTTTTGCCGACATTGGGTTTGCCCACCACAGCTACGAAGCCTGAGCGATAGGTATTTTCAGCTGTTTGATCTTCCATGGTTATTTCTGCAATCATTAGGTCTTGACATGGGAGTAATTATAATGGGTCAAGCTCCCTATTAAGTAAGGTGGTTTGAGAGTGTAGTGGCAAAGTAGTAAAGTCCTAATGTGGCAAAGTTAAAATGTCCTATAAGAGGACAAAAGCCAATGAAATGGACAATAGCAATGACGCAAGAAGAACTCAATCGCAAGACGA
>Ga0209723_1003059_pt1 | contig 20885 bp, 16 predicted proteins | sample BiotimSIPDNA_2_FD_185750 | JGI IMG/M metagenome (GOLD analysis project Ga0209723, IMG submission 185750) | Anaerobic biogas reactor microbial communites from Washington, USA - Biogas_R2 time_0 SIP DNA (SPAdes) (version 2) | ecosystem: Engineered > Bioreactor > Anaerobic > Unclassified | place... | reverse complement strand
CAGAGTTTTTTTTCTTGCTCATATTCTAAATCCTAATCTTACTCTCGAATTTTTAATTCTTAATTTTGAATTTTGAATGAGAAAAGCAGAGGGCATAGCGCAGAGTTTTTTTTCTTGCTCATATTCTAAATCCTAATCTTACTCTCGAATTTTTAATTCTTAATTTTGAATTTTGAATGAGAAAAGCAGAGGGCATAGCGCAGAGTTTTTTTTCTTGCTCATATTCTAAATCCTAATCTTACTCTCGAATTTTTAATTCTTAATTTTGAATTTTGAATGAGAAAAGCAGAGGGCATAGCGCAGAGTTTTTTTTCTTGCTCATATTCTTAATCCTAATCTTACTCTCGAATTTTTAATTCTTAATTTTGAATTTTGAATGAGAAAAGCAGAGGGCATAGCGCAGAGTTTTTTTTCTTGCTCATATTCTTAATCCTAATCTTACTCTCGAATTTTGAATTCTTAATTTTTAATTATTAATTATTCATTGCCTTTCCACCCACCCCTGCACCTCCCGATGTATCGGGACAGGCTCTCCGTGGGAGGGAACATTAAATAGGATACAATAACTCCCTAATTCACAAATAAAAAAATCTTAGTGCTTATATTTATTAATAAAAAAAAACCCGATTTTATGAATCGGGCTTTTTTAATATCATTTTTATTTTTTCAGCAAATCTCGTATTTCTTCGAGCAGCACTTCCGATTTTGGAGGAGCCGGCGGAGCTGCAGGCGCAGCTTCTTCTTTTTTAACAAGCTTATTCATTGCTTTTATCATCATAAAAATTGCAAAAGCTATTATTAAAAAATCTACTGTTGTCTGAATAAAATTTCCGTAATTTAATGTAACGGCTGCAACCGGATTTCCTGCTGCATCAACTGCAGCATCTTTTAAAGTTAAAGCAAGTTTGCTGAAATTTACGCCGCCAAGTACCATTCCTATCGGAGGCATTATTACATCATTAACAATCGATGAAACAATTTTTCCGAACGCGCCGCCTATAATTATACCCACAGCCATATCTACCACATTGCCGCGCATTGCAAAAGCTTTGAATTCTTTAAGCATATACACCTCCTTAAATAATTAATAATAATTGTTGTTTGTAATATACAAACATAACATTCCGGAAATAAAAATCCGAATTATTTAATTTTTACGGGTTTTATTATTTGAGGTGATTAATTCTTTTCGAACCAGTCTGTAACTTCGAGCCGGTATTTGCCAAAACCGAAATTTTTTGCAGCCGTACTTGGAGAAACATCTTTTGTTGCTTTCATAACGGCTTCGCTGGAAAATTTAACAGATCCGTTCCCGTTGCCGATACAATTTCCTTCGGAAGGAGATGGTGTAAGACCTACAACCGCCCCGATAATATCAGTATGAATATGAACTATATCATCGGCAATAAGCAATCCGGTAAATGTACCGCTGTTAAGGTTTTCAATTTTTGCATCCAAAGCAGAATTATGAACAACAAGAATTCCGGAACCTTGAATATTTTGCGCTTTCCACGAATTTTTTTTAGGATTTGCCGGAAGCTCGACATAAGTAACACCTTTAAGCGGGAAAGTCAGGTTTTTGGGATCGGTAACATACTGACTTCCGCCTGAGCCGCTTTTTGCAATTTGCATTAATTTCCCTTCGGGAAAACCGTTCGATTCTCCTAAAACTTTATCGGGACTATCCGGATATCCTCCGGGCCAGGTCTGGTTCATTGCAATAACATTTGGATTTGCATTTTTCTTGTCCAGAGGTGCATAATCAACTCCGTTGAAAGTTCCGCCGATTGTAGAACTGCCGCCTTGCAAAATAACTTTTGTCGACCACATTCCAAGAGTACCGGAATTAGGAATTATCTCGCCGGTCAGTTTATAATTTCTGCCGTCAATTTCAATATTTCCATAAGTATCAGTAGGATTGTTTGTTGTAATTGCCGCTCTTAAACAGGCCGGAATAAATCCTTCTGCAGGGGGTTTTACGTAAGCAATAATTGTATCGTAACTGCTGCCTACCATTGCAGCGCAAAATACTTCAATCCGGTTTTCGCCATTAAGAACGGTATCTTTAATTGTATAAGAAATAATTCCCTCGTCGTATGAACGCGAAGCAGCAGGTTTAACGCGCCACGAAGTATTATCTGCAAGATCCGAAATAAGTGTTCCCACAGCGCTGTTGCAAATATTCCTTGCCTGAGTGCTTGTGAAATAATTTACCGAATTCTCAGTTGCACCTTTCAGTCTTTCATAAGTATTAAAACTGATTATACTAAAAATTACAATAGCACAGAGAATAAGGAACGCCGAAATATTATTCATTTAGTTTTTGTTTATTTTTCGAACCAGTGAACTACTTCCAATCTGTATTTACCGTAACCGTATTTAAATTTTGAACTTGAACCGCTTAATGAACTTGTTGCAGACATTATTGCTTCGCTGGAAAATTTAATATCTCCTTGTCCGTTGCCGATAACATTACCTGCCGAAGGGTTAGGGCTTAACCCGATTACCGCACCGATAATATCAGTGTGACAATGGATAATATCATCGACAATAACCAATCCTTTAAATGTACCACCGTTAAGGTTTTTCACCTGAGCACTTTTTGCAGAGTTGTGAACAATCAAAATACCTGTACCTGTTATATCTTTCTGTGCCCAGGGTTTTGATCCATCAATTTCAACATAAGTGACACCACTTAAAGTAGATAATGTAGTCTTATAATTTGAAATATACCGGCTTCCGTTTACTCCGCTTTGGGCAATAGCTTTAAGTGTTCCTTCAGGATATCCGTTGGCAGCTCCTCCAAAAATAGCGTCCGGTGTTCCCGGATAACCTCCGGGCCAAGTCTGGTTCACAGCTGTAACATTATTACTATATGGCGGTTTACTTTCGCTTTCCTTGGTATCATTTCCGTTGTAAGTTCCTAAGTAATCTGAACTTCCGCCCTGTGCGCAAGTCTGTGTAGTCCAGATTGCGAATGTGCCGCTGTTAGGAATAAGATTTCCGTTCATATCGTGATTTCTGCCGTCAACAGTTAAGGCACCATTTGTTGCAATAGGATTATTTGTTGTAACAGCAGCTTTTACTGCCCCCGGTACGAAACCTTTTTTAGGTAATTTTACATAAGCTATAACGCGCGACTCTTTATCATCATATGTTCCTGCGAGAGCAATTTCCACTAATTTATTTCCTGCAATAGTAGAATCTTTGATAGTATAGTTTATTTTTCCTGTAAAATCATTATCCGTGTAAGACCTTGAAATCGGGCTTTTCACCCGGAGTTCCTGATTGTCGGCAAGATCCGATATAAGCGAACCGACTGCACTGTTTGTTAAGTTGCGCGAAATTGTTTCGGAAAAATATTCAACAGAATTATCAGTTGCCTGCGATATTCTTTCCGATGTATTAAAACTTACAAGAGCAAATATAACAATTGCTCCCATAATTATTATTAATGTTGATTTTCCCATTTCAAACCTCAGTTCATTAAATTTTTAGGGCGTATTGTTCTTTCCCAGTCAACCCCTTGGTAAATTCCCTCAACAGCTTCGGCAGCCTGAAGGCGCATTCCTACTTTTATTGTCCTGATTTTTTTGCGCAAATCAACTGTATTCGGACTAGGTATCTTCACACCGGCAGAATCTAAATAGGTAAAATAAGTAGTGTGTTCCAGCCTTGAAACAGCAGCAATTTGTATAGGACTCTGCCCGTTCTGGCTTCTGTAAAGCGGTCTGTCAATAGGGTTGGAAGTGTTCGAAAGATTTTCAATTGTACCTATGTAATAGCATACGGAATCGAGAGACCCGTTATTTTCCAGATCGGTGCTGTAAATTATTTTTGTAGAATCGGCAAAACTTATTTTTTGCCCCGAAGCACGGTAACCGATTTTATAAAGATCGTATTCAAGTATTTGTCCTGTTACCACAGCATTTCCTTGTGTTAAAGTGCTGCTGAACATATCGTATGAAAAAGTGCTCATTTGGACATTAAAACCGACAAGCATCAGAATAACAAAACTGCTTACTATCACCGATCCGAGTACATCAATCAAATATGCCATTTTAAACTCCTTTTAATACGAAACAACGTGCGATAATTTTATTTCGTTAGGCAGATAATTATTCTTGATTTTTACATCGATTCTTTTGCTGAAAGTGGGTGCAAAACTTTTTGCAAGGGTTGATTTGTTTACATAGTAAACTTCAACTTCTAAATCGAAATTGCCTAAACGCCCGAGAGTTTCGGTTCTTTTCATTCCGTTATAATCATCAACATCGTCATAATCCGTTGAATTAACTTCATTATCTGATTTAAGCGAAAGCGAAAGATCCGCAACTTTATCAACAAAATTGGAAACAGTGTTTTCATCGAAAGCGCGCGATTGCGCTTCATCTATAATTGATTGTCCTACTGCGGTTGCAGTGATAATTGCTTCGTTTTCGAGGCTTAGATTCAGTTGAGTAATACTGGCGTTGTTGAAATTGAGAATCAGATAACTGAATAAAATTATTCCGCCTAAAACTAAGATTGTCTGATTGCCTGCCATAAAACTCTCTTTTTTTTACTTAATATTTTTACCGGACTTTTTTTGCCGGTTTTAATTACTTATGCTTATTACAACAACAACCTTGCCAAATTTTTCATTTTCAATCGGAATAGCACTTTTTTTTTGACTCTGAATAATTAAGGGCTAAATTTTGTATCCTGCATCACGCTGTCGGACAAAAACTGATTATGTTTACCGGTATGTTTTACCATAAAAGGGTATTATCTTTTTGCTTTATATAACCGTATAATTAACTATTTTTGACATTATGAATTTTTGTCAACTTTTTGTTGCATACCATTATTTATGAAAAGAACAACTTATATACTATTAATACATATAATTTTTTCTGTTTTTATTCCGGCGCAGGAAAATAGCGGATTTAAAATTGCAAGGTTAAAATACAACGGCGGCGGCGACTGGTATAACGATCCTTCATCGGAGATTAATCTTCTTAAATACATTTCGGAAAAAACTTCAATTAAAATTGATATGAAAACAACATTTGTTGAAGCCGGCAACCCCGATATTTTTAACAACCCTTTTATATTTATTACCGGACACGGAAACATTTCTCTTTCGGATCAGGAAGCTGCCAACCTGCGGAGTTATATTGAAAAGGGCGGATTTATTTATGCCGACGACGATTACGGCTTCGATAAATCTTTCAGAAAAGCATTAAAGAAAATTTTTCCAGAAGATAATCTTGTTGAAATTCCTTTCAGTTACGGTATTTATAATTGCTTTTACAAATTCAATTCGGGTCCGCCCAAAACTCACGAACACGACAACAATCCTCCGCGGGGATACGGACTTTTTATAAACGGACGGCTGGCGGTATATTATACATACGAAAGCAACCCGAGCGACGGATGGGCTGATCCCGAAGTGCATAACGATCCCGCAGATATCCGCGAAAAAGCTTTGCAGTTTGGAACCAATATTATAATTTGGGCTTTAACAAACTGATGAATATACCGAACCGGGAAATATTACTTTTAGAGGAAAAGCTTAAACGGGCTGAAAAAAAAGTTTACATAAAGGACTTTTTAAGCGGATTTTTTTTGACATTTTCTATCGGATTGATTTCTTTTTTAGCTCTGTCGCTTCTCGAATCTTTATTCTGGTTCACCAGTTTTATAAGAACTGTTTTTGCTGCAATTTTTATTTCAGGCTTTTTATCAGTCCTTTGTTTTTTTTCGCTGAAATATTTAATTAAATCTCTTTTTATTTTTAACAAACCCGATTACCAGAAAACCGCGGAATCGGCGGGTAATATTTTCCCTGAAATAAAAGATGAGCTTAAAAATTCGCTCCAGCTTATTGCAGAATATAAAGACAAAGGACTTCCCGCACTTGTTGAAGCTGCATTTAACAGGGCTCACAGGATTTCCGGAAAATACAATTTTAATGAGATTTCCGTTAATCCTGAATTACTTAAAAATGCAAAGTTTTCGTTGCTGGCTTTGTTAATCGTTTTATCTTTCATAATTTTTGTAACCCCGGTTAAAGATGCTTCGGAAAGGCTGTTGCATTTTTCGGAGGATTTTTCAGTTCCGCCGAAATTTAATTTCGAAATTTATCCGGGTAATTACGAGGCGGTAAAAAATCAAGATGTGACAATCAGAATAAAAGTAACCGGCGCCGAAACAGAAATACTGGAACTTAATACAAAATCGCGCGAGGATGTTCAGTTCAATGTTAAAAATCTTAAAAAAGATTCTTCCGGATTTTTTTCTTACAGGATAAGAAAAATACAAAGCAGGCTGGAATATTTTGCTCAGGCAGAAAATCTGCGAAGCAATATTTTTACTATAAATGTGAGCGACAAACCGGTAATAAAATCAATTAAACTTGTAATCAATCCGCCGGCATATTCAAAATTGGAGCAGTTTGTTCAGCTTGATAACGGAAATATTTCGGTGCTTAAAGGAAGCAAAGTTGAAGCGGAAATAATTTCCTCGAAACAGGTAAAAAATGCCGAGATGGTTTTTTCAGACTCTTCAGAAATCCCGATGAAGATTTCGGGTCTTAAATCGGCAGCTGTTTTTACTGCCATCGAAGGCAAAAATTACATCTTCCGGATTACCGATATTTCGGAAAATAAAAATGCTAATCCTGTTTCCTACAATATTAATATAACAGAAGACAGTTACCCCTTTATTGAGATACTAAGTCCGGCAAAAGATATTGATCTCGGTTTGGATGATAACATTTCTGTTTCGGCGGAAATAAAAGATGATTTCGGATTCAGCAAAGTTACATTTAATTACAAAGTTTCTTCGTCGAATTCGCGAAAGGTTGAAGAAAATTATACTGTTTCGGAAATGAATTTCGATAAAATATCAGTTTCGCAGAATGTTTATTTTAATTGGAATATTATGCCGCTTAATCTGCAGGAAAATGAAACCGCCGAATATTTTATTGAAGTTTTTGACAATGATATTGTTTCCGGACCGAAATCTGTAAAATCCGGAATTTTTAAAATCAGGATTCCTTCGCTTAACGAAATATTTAATTCGGCAGACAGACTTCAGAATTCCGCTGAAGAAATGCTTGAAAAGACTCTTAAAAAGACGGAAGATCTTCACAAAGAAATGGAAAAAATAACCCGCGATTTGAAAAAAGACAAAGAAGAACTGAATTGGGATGAGAAAGAAAAAATTGAAAAGGCGATGGAAAAATTCAAGGATTTGAGCAACGATTTAGAAAAAGCTCAAAAGGAATTAAATGAAGCCGCAAAAAAACTTGAAGATAACAATCTTTTATCGAAAGAGACGGCCGAAAAATATAATGAAATGCAAAAACTTCTCGAGGAGATTCAAAGTCCCGAGCTGCGCGAAGCCCTGAATAAGCTGAAAGAACAAATGCAAAACCTTATGCGCGAAAATGTTCAGCAATCGATGGAAGATTTTAAACAGAATGAAGAGTTTTTTAAGAAAAGCCTGGAACGCACAATAGAACTGCTTAAACGCGTAATGGTTGAGCAAAAACTTGATGAGCTTTTAAAACGGACAGAAGAAATTTCTAAAAATCTTGAAAATCTGCAGGATAAAACCGAAGCTTTGAAGGAAAATCCTTCGGGAAAGAAAAACGCGGAAAAGCAGCAGGAAAAAATTACGGACAATCTGAAAAATCTTGAAAAAGAGATGAAAGACCTTAACAATAAGATGAGCGGACTTAAAAATATGCCGTCCGATAAGATGGATAAAATGCAGAAAGAGTTTTCTGAACAGAACAATGATGAAATTTCGGAACTGGCTGAAAAGGATTTATCGGAAAATAAAACAGAGCAGGCGCTGAACCGGCAGCAGGAACTTTCGCAAAATATGAGCAAGATGAACAGCAGTCTTTCGGAAATGAAACAAGAAATGCAGCAAAAAAACCAAGCCGAAAATTTTATGAATATGATGAATATTACAAGCGATCTGATAAATCTTTCCAAAGAACAGGAAGAGCTGAAAAAGAATACCGAAAAAGCCGGCAGAAGCATAAAACCGGACGAAAGTAATATAAAACAGCAAAGTGAATTGAATTCGGATATAGGAAGCATTATCAACCGGATGTCGGACCTTTCGAAAAAATCGTTTGCAATTACACCGGAAATGGCTAAGATTTTAGGAGAGGCGCGCGGACAGATGTCCAACTCCATAAAAAATATGATGGACGGAAACAGCCGGCAGGCAGTGTTTAACCAGCAAGCCGCAATGGCAAATTTGAACAAAGCAGCTTCGACGCTTAAAAATATGATGAGTCAGATGATGAACGGAGAAGGCGGGAGCAGCGGAATGATGCCGATGATGCAGCAGCTTAAGCAGATGAGCCAGCAGCAGATGCAGCTTAACGAACTTACTAAGATGATGAATCAGGGAAGTCTTTCGGGCAAGCAGATGCAGGAGTTAAAAAGACTTGCGCAGCAGCAGGCGGCAATCCAAAAATCGCTTGAACAGCTTAACAAAGAAGCAAAAGAAGCAGGCAGAAGCAAAAAGCTTGCATCGAACCTCGAGAAAATAATTGAAGAAATGCAGGAAGTTGTAAACGGGATGAATACACAGAAGGTTGATGATAATCTTATCAGAACACAGGATAAAATCCTTTCAAAATTGCTTGACGCACAGAGGTCGGTAAACGAAAGAGATTTCGAAAAAAAACGCGAAGCAAAAACCGGGAGAGAGTTTAATATTCAGTCCCCGGATGAGCTTGATTTAGACAACGAAACCATTAAAAACAGACTGCGTGATGAATTAATGAAAGCGGCAAAAGAAGGCTACAGCAAAGATTACCAGGAGTTAATAAAAAAATATTTCGAAATGCTGGAATCGAATACAAATTGATTTTATCAGCACATAATTCTTTTACAGATTCAGCACATAAAGCGGTTCTTCTTCAATTTTATCGCCTTTGTAATAAACTTTTTCAAGATATAATCCCGAAGGAGGAGCAGTATATTTTGCAGGCTCTTTGCTATCCTTGTTCAAAAACAAGCTGACTTTATCGAGTGTAATTCTTCCTCTTCCAACTTCAACAAGAACACCGACCATCCGGCGAACCATTTTCCAAAGGAAATGCGAACCGACAATGTGAATTAGAATGGAAGTTTCGCTTTCGTAAATATGGCATTTATCAATTTTAACTTTTGTCGATTTTTCATCAGGATCATCATTGCCGAATGAACGGAAATCATTCATCCCTTCAAACAATTCAGCCGCCTGTCCCATTTTGCGGGCATCCAGTTCATCTTTTATCCACCAGACAAGTTTTTTACCGAATGCAGTGCGCCTTTTGGAAATATGATAAACATAACTGCGGGAAACTGCATCGTGGCGGGCGTGAAAATTGGAAGATACTTTTTCTACATTAAGGATACAAATATCAGCCGGAAGAAGATCATTTATCTTCATCCTGATTATATGAGGAGCGAGCATAGTTTTTACATCGAGATGTGCTACCTGAAAAAGTGCGTGAACCCCGGCATCGGTTCGTCCCGCGCCGTAAAGCTCAAAATTATCGGTATTAAAAACCTCGCGGCAGGCTTCCATAATTTTTCCCTGCACAGTCGGCTGGTTTTTCTGAAACTGCCAGCCGTTAAACCTCGTGCCTTCATATTCTATCGTTAATTTAAATCTTCCCATTTAAATTTCCGGTTAATAACAATAGCACAAAAAATAAGTATAAAAAGCATAAATAAACAGTTTCAAATGTCGAAATAAATTATTTCCCCGATTATTTTTTTTGGAGTTGAGTAAAAACAAACTTAAAGCAAAAGGCATCGAGTTGGTTTGTAATGCTAACCAACTGAAATTATTAGCTGAGGATGGGAAATAATACAAGACTGATGTAATTGATACAGAGCAATTTATCAGGCTCGTTCAGTCAGTCCCAAATAAAAAAGCTAAACCATTGAAGATAAGAAAAAAGGTTTGCCGGATAAATTAAGATAAATGATAATTTTCTCTGATTTATTCGCTCCGTTCCCTCACCACAACTTCAAACAGCTTTATCGTTAAAATTATAATTTTGTTTTGTTATATTTCACTATCAAAACAGGAAAATATATGATACCGGAAATTATTCTTTTAAAGGGCGAAGAAGACAGACTTTTAACAAATCATCCGTGGATTTACAACAACGAAATATATTCAGACGATGTTGCCGCCGAAGCAGGCAGCATTGTTGATGTTCTTAATTCGAAAAAGAAATTTCTGGGAAGAGGCTTTTACAATCCTCATTCAAAAATAAGAGTGCGCATTTTAACGCATGAAAAGGAAGAAATTAACAAAGACTTTTTTAAGAAAAGAATTTTAAGTGCCTGGAATTACAGGAAAAGTCTGGGATACAATGATTTTTGCCGCGTAGTTTTTTCGGAAGCGGATTATCTGCCGGGACTTATAATTGATAAGTTTCAGGATTATTTTTCTATCCAGACTCTTTCATTCGGAATGGAGATTCGCAAAGCTGAAATAGTTGAAATTATCAACGAAATATTTAACGCGAAAGGAATTTACGAGCGGAATGACGCGACCGTAAGAGTGCTTGAAGGTCTTACCGAGCAGAAAGGATTTTTAAGCGATGAATTCCAAACGGAAATTATTGTAAAGGAAAACGGTTTGCAGTTTTACGCGGATTTAGCCGGCGGACAAAAAACCGGTTACTATTTTGACCAGCGGGAAAACCACGCAGCAATTGAGCCTTATGTGAAAAATGCAAAAGTTCTGGACGCTTTTTCTTATACCGGCGGTTTCGGAATTCACGCGGCGCATTACGGAGCTTCAAAAGTTATTTCAGCGGATATTTCCAAACCAGCGCTGGATATTCTGCAAAAGAATGCGAAACTGAACGGCTTGGAAAAAAAGATTGAAACTGTTGAAGCAAATGTTTTTGAATACTTGAGGTTTTTAAAAGATGGCAATTCGGAATTTGATACGGTTATTTTAGATCCTCCACCGTTTTGTAAAAACCGCGCCTCATTGGATCAGGCATTTAAAGGGTATAAGGAAATAAACCGCCGCGCGCTGCAACTACTAAAAAAGGACGGCTATTTAATAACTTGCAGCTGCTCGTTCCATATGCTTCCAGAGTTTTTCATGGAAATGTTAAAAGAAGCCGCGATGAATACAGGTAAAAGTCTGCAAATAGTTGAAAACCGTATGCAGGCAAAAGACCATCCGGTTCTGCTCGGTTTCGAGGAATCGCATTACCTGAAATGTATTATTGCGCGGGTTGTGTGAGTGAAGAAAAATATTTGCTATATTATCAAATCATTAACTTTCTTCATAAATTTACGTTAGTGTTTTTCTTACATAATTTTTAATCAATAACAGGTTTTAAGATGAAACAAAAATTTTTGATTTATTTTGTATTAACCTTTTTTACAGTTTTAAATGCACAGGAGAGAAAAATTGAATTTACTGAATTCGATCTTTCAAACGGGCTGCATGTAATTCTTCATCAGGATAATTCCACACCGATTGTTGCCGTTAGCGTTGCATATCATGTCGGTTCAAAAAATGAAGATGCCAAAAGAACAGGTTTTGCACATTTCTTCGAACATTTAATGTTTACCGGAACCGAAAATATAAAAATCGGCGAACTGGATAAACTCCTTGAAAATGCCGGAGCAGCAAACAATGCTTATACTACTCAGGATGTAACCTATTATTACGATATTCTGCCGTCAAACCAGCTTGAACTTGGACTTTGGATGGAATCTGAAAGGATGCTTCATCTTAAAATTGACAGCAACAGTGTTGAAACTCAGCGCAAAGTTGTTAAAGAAGAAAGAAGTTCGCGTTACGATAACAAACCTTACGGCTCGCTTTGGGAAACAGTATTTAAAAATGCTTATAAAAAACATCCTTACAGATGGACTCCTATAGGTTCTGTCCAGTATATCGATAAAGCCACAATCGAAGAATTCCGCGAGTTTTACAAAAAGTATTATGTGCCCGAAAATGCTGTTTTGGTTGTTGCCGGAGATATTAATATTGATGAGGCAAAAGAACTTGTTCAAAAATATTTTTCGGATATTTCACGCGGAAAAGAAACAATTAAAAGACCGGATATTACCGAACCATCACTTGCCTACACTGTACGAGATACGGTTTACGATAATATTCAGCTTCCGCTAGTTCTTTATGCTTACAGAATTCCCGAACAGAAAAGCGATGAAATGTACAAACTTAATATGCTTTCGGATCTTTTAACCGACGGAGAAAGCAGCAGATTGCGCAAAGTGCTTGTGGATGAAAAAAAACTGGCAATAGAAGTTTCGTCTTTTCTTTATTCGCTGGAAGACCCAGGGCTTTTCGTAATTTATGCGTTAGCTAATTACGGTGTATCGGTAAACGATATTAAATATGCTTTGAATAAGGAAATTGAAAAAGTTAAATCCGAAATGATTGATGAATACGAATTTACTAAGCTCAGAAACAATGTTGAAAGTCAGGTTGTTAGCAGCAACTCAACAATGGAAGGAATTGCCGAAGAACTGGCAATGAATTATATTTTCCATAACAATACAAATCTGATTAACAAACAGCTCGAAAAATATATGAAGGTTACGCGCGAGGATATTCTGAATTGCGCAAAACAATATCTTCCCGAAAACGGAAGGGTACAGATAATTTATTTGCCAAAAAGCAAAATGAACACTCAAAACTGAGAAGATATTTATGGAGAAGATGATGATGAAGTATTTAATATTTATAATGGTTTTAGCCTCGAACCTGATTTTTGCACAATTAGACAGAAGCAAAATGCCGGCTCCCGGTCCTGCGCCGGAAATTAAAATTCCAGATTACGATTCGTTTATTCTGAATAACGGACTTACAGTATTTGTTATCGAAAATAACAAGGTTCCTAAAATTTCCTTTTCGCTTATTATAAACCGCGACCCTGTTTTTGAAGGTGAAAAAGCCGGATATATAAATGTTACGGGCGAATTGATGCGCACAGGCACAAAAACGCGCACTAAAGAACAGCTCGATAAAGAAATTGATTTTATAGGAGCCAGCTTAAGCACAAGCTATAATTCTGTTTCTGCCTCGGCTGTTTCGCACCATAAAGAAAAACTTATGGAACTTATGTCCGATATTATTTTAAATGCCGAGTTCCGCCAGGATGAACTTGATAAAATTATAACGCAGACAAAATCTGGACTTGCAGCATCAAAAGAAAATCCGAATTCGATTGCAAACAACGTACGAAAATCGGCAGTTTACGGAACCGAACATCCTTACGGAGAAATTGTTACTGAAGAATCCGTAAGCAGAATAAAGCTTGAAGATTGTAGAAATTATTACGAAACCTATTTTTCACCGGGCGCTGCTTATCTTGCTGTGGTAGGGAATATTTCGAAAAAAGATGCAGAAGTTTTAGTAAAAAAATATCTTTCAAAATGGGAAAAGAAACAAATTCCTAATTTCGGATACAAGTCTCCTTCTTTGCCAAAAGCTAACACTTTTTGTCTTGTTGACCGCCCTGCATCAGTACAGTCCGTAATAAACGTAAGTTATCCTGTAAATTTAAAGCCGGACAGTAAAGATGTAATTCCAGCAAGTCTAATGAATGCAGTTTTAGGCGGGTCGTTTAATGCAAGACTGATGCAAAACCTCCGTGAAGACAAAGGATATACTTACGGAATCCGTTCCTCATTAAATCCGGATAAGCTTACAGGTTTTTTTAATTCATCCTGCGAAGTAAGAAATAAAGTAACCGACAGCGCAATTGTTCAGATACTGCACGAAATGAAGAAACTTAGAACCAAAGAGGTTCCCGCAAATGAACTTCAAAGTATGAAAAATTACATTACCGGTTCGTTTGCCCGTCAGCTTGAACGTCCTGAAACTATTGCCCGTTTTGCAATAAATTCTGCAATATATAATTTACCGGAAGATTATTACCGCGAATATCTTAAAAATCTTCAGGATGTTGAACCCGAAACTATAAAAGAAATGGCTAATAAATATCTTCATCCCGAAAACACTTATATTGTTGTAGTCGGTAAAGCAGATGAAATTTCAGATGATTTAAAAAAACTGAGTGCTTCCGGAAACATTGTTCATTATGATGCTGAAGGGAAAAAATACGACCCGTCGGTGAAGAAAATTCCAGCCGGACTTACTGGCAGCGATGTAGTTGAAAAATATATCCGCGGAATAGGCGGAAGAGGGAAAATCAGCTCGATAAAAGATATGACTTCCGTTTATCAGACAACCGCAAACGGATTAAACATAAAACTGACAATTATTCAGAAAAATCCGAATAAAATTTATCAGGAAATAGATGCAAATATTTTCAAGCAGAAAACTATATTCGATGGCAAAACCGGAGCCCGATTAAACGGCGATGTAAAAACTTCAATAAGCGCTTCGGAAATTGAACTTGTTAAATTCAACTCTACTTACAGTAACTGGCTTAATCTTAGCAAACTTGGCATAAAAACAAAAATTACAGGAATTGAGCAGATAAAAGGCAAAGACTGTTATAAAGTTGATTTTTCATTTAAGGACGGAAATTCTTTTTCTGCATATTTCGATAAAGAAACCGGCTTGATGACAAAGCAGACTACACCTCTGGTTACTGAGCAAGGCTCATTTACTACCGAGCTTTATTATGATAATTACGATGAAGTTAAAGGAATTAAACTTCCAAAAACAATTAAGCAGGTTGTTGCAGGACAGTCTTTTACTTTCAATCTGGTTTCGCGTGAAATAAACAAAGGAGTGAAAGATTCAGTTTTTAAAATTGATTGATATGAAATTTAATTCAGCAATTTAAAATGAAAAAGTCCGGCGTTTTTTGCCGGACTTTTCAATAATTATTCATTCTCAACTATTAACTGTTTTTCCTATCTCATTTTTTCCAGAATATAACCAAGAAGTTCTTTTTTATTTACTCTCGTCTGTTCCATCGAATCGCGTTCGCGCACAGTTACAGTCTGGTCTTCAAGAGTCTGTGTATCAACAGTAATGCAGAAAGGAGTTCCTGCTTCATCCTGCCGGCGGTATCTTCTGCCTATTGCGCCTTTATCATCATAAAAAACGCGCATAAAGGGACGAAGGTCTGCTTCAATTTCACGTGAAATTTCCGGCATACCGTCTTTGTTTACAAGCGGAAATATTGCAGCTTTTATAGGTGCAATTTTTGGATGGAATCTCATTACAACGCGAAGTTCCCCGTTTACTTCTTCCTCTGCATAAGAGTCGATTAAAAATGCCATAAACGAGCGGCTTGCTCCGGCAGATGTTTCTATAATGAAAGGAATATATTTTTCTTTAGCTTCCTCATCAAAATATTTCATCGATTTACCCGAATATTCTTCGTGCCTGCCTAAATCGAAGTTTGTTCTGTTATGAATTCCTTCAATTTCGCCCCAGCCGAACGGGAACAAATATTCAATATCGGTAGCTTCTTTGGCATAATGCGCAAGTTTATCTTTAGGATGATCGTGGTATCTTAATTTTTCAGGGGTCATTCCTAAGGATTTGAACCATTCAAGACGCGCTGCTTTCCACTGATCGTAATATTTTTTGTCGTCGCCGGGTTTTACAAAATACTGCATTTCCATCTGTTCAAATTCGCGTGTGCGGAACAAGAAATTTTTAGTGTTTATTTCATTACGGAAAGCTTTTCCTATCTGGGCAATTCCAAAAGGAAGTTTCTGCCGGCTTGCATTCTGTACGTTAAGGAAATTTACAAAAATGCCCTGAGCAGTTTCGGGACGAAGATAAACTGCATTTCCTTCTTTTTCTACGGGACCGATAAAAGTGCGGAACATAAGATTAAACTGGCGCGGTTCGGTAAAGCTGCCTTTAACGCCGCAATTCGGACATCCTGTATGGGCTAAAAGATCGAATGCTATTTCTTTGTTCTCAAGAACTTTTGTAAATATTTCGGATAGGTCGCTGATCTCATTCTTAATACTTTCAAATTTTTCTAATTTCAACTGATCGCCGATTTTTAGAGCTTCTTCAAAATCTTTTAATGCGTGCTCTTTTTTCTTTTCGGATATTCCTTCTTCGAGGGTATCGAGGCGGTAACGCGCTTTGCAATTTTTGCAGTCAATCATCGGATCGGTAAAATTTTCTACGTGACCGCTGGCTTCCCAAACACGCGGATGCATTAATATTGAAGCATCCAGCCCTTCAACATCTTCGCGGTAAGTCATAAATTTCCACCATTCTTCCTTGATATTCTTTAACAATTCAACACCAAGCGGACCGTAATCCCAGCAGCCGTTCAAGCCGCCGTATATTTCACTCGACTGAAAAACAAAGCCCTTTCTTTTTGCAAGCGATACTATTTTCTCAAGTACGTCATTTTGTTTTTTATTCTGTTGTGCGATGGTAAACCTCAAATTTATTTTTTTACTGTGCAAATATAATCAAGTTTGGAATTCGCTGATACACTTTTTAAGTTCGGTTTTAAGATAATTTTGTATTGTTTTATATTTTTCTCTGTCCACAGAACCTTTCTTAAATGAAATTTCCAAAAGATTCAAACTGCCGGAAATGTAATTCAATTTAATAAGTTTATTATCTTTTAAGGCAATAATGTGATTTTCAATCGTTTTAAAATCACCCCGCTCAACCGGTCCCGAAAGCGATGCTGCTGTTCCTTTTTCTGCAAGATTGTTTAATGTGCGTTCCATAATCGGTTTAAGAAGCTGCGCTGGGAAAATATCGCCTTCCCACGATTGGGCAAACATATTTTCGGCGTTCGAATATTCCGATACGAGCATATTCGAAGCAAACACTCCCGCAAGGTGATAATAAATTTTTCCTTCGGATGAAATCCGGAACGGTTTCAGACCAATGCTTTTGGCAAGATTGAAAATAAGAGGAAATGTTTTATCATCAGCTTCGGCAGCAGTAAGTATATTTTTTATTTCTACAGCTTTTTTTGAAGGGAAAGTCTGCATAATATGAAGTGAAGCAACAGAAGCATTTCTTTCTTTAAGGATTTTAATTGAATCCGAATTTTGTGCGCCCGAAAGGTGAATGAAAATTTTTCCGGTTAAATCAATATTTAAATTATAAACTGTTTGTGCTGTACTTTCAATCTGTTCGTCATTTACAGAAATGAAAATTATTTCCGAAAACAATGCTTCGGAGTATTCTGTTGAGAACCTGCAGTTTTCAAATTGGTTTGCAAGAGCTTTTGCTGAATGTATTGAACGGCTTACAATGCAGTCTATTTTATATTCCTGTCCGGCTAAAGCTTTTGAAAGTGAGTGCGCAACTTTGCCTGCGCCGATAAAGGAAATTTTACTCATCATTTCTGCCGTAAATTACCGCTGATAAATACCCTACAACTTCGTGGTTTTTACCCGATACCATTCCTGAATGAGTCCGTGAAAGAATTTTTGATTTTTTGAAACCGAGAATATAGGCAGCTTTCAACAACGCTGCTATTCCGCCTCCGCCGCAAGCTTCGCATTGATTTTCATTAAGCGCTTTCTGAAAACCTTCGTAATCGAAATCCGAAATCTTCTTTTCGGCAACAGCATCAAGTTTATCAGCTACAGATGAAGAATAAAAATGCGAAAGATCGGAACTGGCAATTACAATAGTTTCTTCATCCCAAACCGCAGCAACAGCTTCTGCAAGCGCATCCACAAATTCTTTCCGCTGATCGCCCATAACGGCAGGAACAATTTTAATTTTTTCATTAATCATTTGTAAAAAAGGCAGATGCACTTCAACGGCGTGTTCGGCTTTGTGCCCGTTAGTTCCTTCAAATATCAAATTGCTTTTTGAAATAAGCACAGCGCTTTTTGCCGTATCAATTTCTACAAGTCCGAGCGGAGTTTTATATGCATCACCGTTAAAAATGCAAATTCCCGGGAAATATTCGCGATGGCTTGGCGAAATAATTACTGCCGTTTTTATTTTTTTCTGCTTTATAATATTATAAGCAAATGCTGCGGTTCTGCCGGAATAAATATAACCTGCGTGAGGAACGACAATGCCGAAAATATCCTCGTACTTTTCTTCGGGAAGATTTTTCATCAAACTGATAATATCAGATTTCAGCGTTTTTGCATCGCTTTCGTAAAACATTCCAGCTACGGCAGGTTCACGTATTGTGCTCATATTCTTCCCTTTCGGAAAATACTGCGGCTGTAAACATTTCAATATTTAAAGTTTTTTTCTTCCACTCGTATGGCGGCAGACCTGCTTTTTGGCACAATGCGGTCAGAAATCCTTCTTTATCCATTCCATGCTCTTTAGGAACCTGCGGCAGTAAAAGTCCGCGGTTATATCTCTCGCTTAAAATCAGTCCGTGCTTTCCAACCACAATATCGTCATAGGAATTCATTTTAAAGGGTTCGGAAAGGATTGAGATTTCGATGGAAATTTCATTTAATTCGTTCTTTTCAAGCGGGGTAAATCTGGTATCTTCCTGCGCCGATTTTTTTGCAACTATGGGCAGAAGCTCAATCAATGGTCTGTCCGAAACAATATAGCCCACGCATCCCCTGAGCATTTTATTGATTGTTAAAGTTACAAAAGCACCGCATTTTTTTTTCAGCGCGGGATATTTTTCTTTATCGATTTTTAATTCTTCTGCCGGCTCAAATATTTCGGCGATGGAATTTCTTACAATTTTAAGCATTAACTGCTTTTCTTCTTTTGTAATTTCCATAACATTATCAATTATTTATTGTAGTTGTAAACTATAATTTTTTTTGTCTCTTGCAACAAGAAAAGTTGGTTCCCTTTAATAAAAAAACAATCGGGCATCAGTTTGCTGCAATTTTTATTTATTATTTCTTCCAAAACAGTTTTATCCGAATTCAAATCCGCAGCCCTGAAAATATTGTTGTAGCTTTTATTTTTATTATGCGTATGAAAATTATAAAGCAAAACATCGTTGAAACAGGCATATTCAATAATCCCTTCAATCTTATTTTTCTGATAAATATCATTTAAAATCCGCATTGAATTTCCTTCAATTTTTTGTTCAGGGAAAAACCTTTCGGGAAAAACATAATCAGAAAAATCTTCTGCCTCCGTTGCTTTTTCGTGAAGCATTTTAAATTCTGTCTCATCAGGAATTTCTGAAATCATCTTTCCTGTAAAGAAATCCACAGCAAAGTTTTTGTTTGTTTCGAAACCTCTTTTAAAACAATAAATTTTTTCTTCGAAGAAAAAAGAATAGGCGAGATCATCGTGCTTCCATAAAAACTTTTCATTTTTAATATCGTAAGCAAATAATCCGATATGCCCGGGCAAATCCGGTTTTACAAATTTGTGAAAAATTACAATGCTGTTATAAACCTTTTCAACTCCCGTCCAGAACTTTTCTTCGAGTTGGAAATTTTTTATAACGGAATTTCCGTTTTCGAGATTTAAATAGCTGAAATAAACCTGTTTTTTTACTGTATCGCGGGTTTCAACCAAAAGATATCCGTTATTGTCGGGTATAATGCGCCAGATATTTCCTTTCCCTTCAAATTCAAAATTCTTTTTTAACTTTGCCATTATCAGCGTCTCTTTAATTTTTGTTTTTAAGATTTTAAAAGCAGCTTATTTAAAGATGCTTTGAATTCTTTAATTTCCACAGGTTTGTTAAAAACGCTCTTTATTCCCATTTTCTGGTATTCTTCTTTCAGCGTTTTATTAATATTTTCCGATAAGATTATAATTCCCGGTTTTACCTCAAAATTTCCCAAAGCAATGTGCTTTACAAGCTGAAATCCGCTCATACCTTCCAAAAAATGTTCGGTAAGCAGCAATACCGGCTGATGTTTTTTAATTTTTTGCAAAGCTTCGTAACCATTGGAAGCCTCAATAATTTCGTATCCCGATACTAAACTCTGAATTAATTTCCTGTAAAGAATTCTTTCGGTTTTTTGTCCGTTTACAAGCAAAATCTGGTTTGAAACAACGGGAAGAGTAAAATAGAAAACCGAGCCTTTGCCGGGTTCGCTTTCCACCCAGATTTTTCCGTTATGTTTATTTATAATATCCTTACAAAGAGAAAGCCCAAGTCCTGTGCCTTTTTCACCTTTTGTTCCGCGCGAAGTAAATTTTTCGTCAATCTTAAATAATTTTTCTAAATTCTCCTTCAAAATTCCAACTCCGTTATCCGAAATTGCAAAAAGATATTTGTTTTCTTCGGACTGAGGTTTTGCTGTAATTGTAATTTTTCCGCCGGGATTTGTAAATTTTATTGCATTCGAAACAAGATTTATAATTACTTGAAGAACAAGTTCTTTATCAGCTTTCACAAATATTTCGTTTTCGTATCCGGAAACAATGCTTATGTTTTTTTCGAATGCCGCTCCGTTAAGCATTTCGGAGGCTTTGCTGAAAATTTCGGAAATATTGATTTTTGAAGGCTCGAATTTGATTCTTCCGGTCTGAAGCCTTGTCCATTCAAGCAGCGAATTTACAAGATTTAAAGTGGTTCCGGCAGATTCGCTTATGTAATTTAGATATTCACGTTTTTTATCATTACTTATATTTTCGTTTTCAAGCAGATAGTTACTGTAACCGATTATTGACGAAAAAGGCGAGCGCAAATCGTGCGAAATTATCGAAATAAATCTGTCTTTTTTTTTGTTCTTTTCGGTAAGTCCGGCTATTTCGTTTTCAAGTTCCTGCTCTTTAAGTTTTTCGAACGTAACGTTTTTTGCCAGACTGAATATACTTTTTACAGATCCGTCATTGTTTCTTTCAACTGAAAACGAATTGGAAAGCCATATTATGTTTCTGTAATAATCATAAATTCTGCATTCAATTTTTTCTTCCGTCAGAACAGAATCGTTATAAATCCTGCGGAAAAAATCCGTGATTTTTTTTCTGTCGTCCGGTACAATCAATTTAACCCA
>Ga0209723_1003052_pt1 | contig 20928 bp, 15 predicted proteins | sample BiotimSIPDNA_2_FD_185750 | JGI IMG/M metagenome (GOLD analysis project Ga0209723, IMG submission 185750) | Anaerobic biogas reactor microbial communites from Washington, USA - Biogas_R2 time_0 SIP DNA (SPAdes) (version 2) | ecosystem: Engineered > Bioreactor > Anaerobic > Unclassified | place... | reverse complement strand
TGCCGCGCAGGCGGTGATAGCGCGCACAAATATCAGCCGGCAAATACGAGCCGGTCAAGTTTCCAACGTGAATATTAGCGTTGGCATAAGGCCATGCAACTGCAATAAGAATATGCTCTTCCATAACAACCTCCAAAAAAATGCACAGAAATTTTATCATTAAACAAAAAATGGCTGAGGCGCCATTTGGTCTTGATTGAAACTGGTTATATTTTTGAGTATGTAAAGATCGCTTAAAGGTAATCTTTCAATTGTTTGGCACGGCGTGGACTGCGCAGGTGCCGCAGTGCCCTGGTCTCAATCTGGCGGATGCGTTCCCGCGTCAGGTGGAATTTCTTGCCCACCTCCTCCAGGGTGAAGGTCCGGCCGCTTTCCAGCCCAAAGCGTAAGCGCAAAATATCAGCCTCCCGTTCTGGCAGGGTAGTCAAGATCTCATCTAATTTGTCCCTGAGCATGTTCTGATAGGTGACGTCAGTTGGCGAAGGGGTAATCTCATCCTCCACAAACAAAGCCAGCTCTGAATCATCTTCGTCCCCCACTGGGCTATCCAGGGAAACTGGCAGCCAGGAGATCTTGATCATCCACTCGACCTTTTGCACCGACAAATTCATCGCATCTGCAATCTCTTGCGAGGTAGGTTTGCGGTTGAAGGCTTGCTCTAGCTCAAACATGACCTTGTAAAGCTGCCGCAGCCGGTCAATCATATGCACAGGGATGCGGATAGTTCGGGCTTGGTCGGCGATACTGCGCGTTATAGCCTGGCGGATCCACCAGGTGGCATAAGTTGAGAATCGAAAGCCGCGTTTGTAATCATACTTATCCACAGCTCGGATCAAGCCCAGGTTGCCTTCTTGAATCAGGTCCAAAAAAGATACCCCGCGCCCCATGTATTTCTTGGCGATGCTGACCACCAAGCGCGTATTGGCTTTAACCAGGTGTTCCCAGGCCTGGTCGCCCTCCAAGATAATTTCTTCCAGGATATGCAGCTGGGGGTCATCTTGCTCTGAAATGGCATAGGTCAGGGCGTGATCAGCGATTTTTCCCGCTTCAATTCGCTTTGCCAATAATACCTCTTCCTCAAAATTTAGCAGGGGCACGGTTGACATTTCTTTCAGGTACAGCCCAATGGTATCTTCAGAGCTGATCTTTTCAAAATCAGCAGCCAATTCCTCTTGAATGCTGGAAATTTCCTCTAGGTCAGCTTCTAGGGCATCTTGGTCCACAATTTCAATGCCGGCTTCTTCCAAGGCATTGATCAAACAACTTAACAGCCCCTCGCTAGCTTGGTCTTCACTGCAAATTTCTAAAAGGGCATCCAAGGTGACATAGCCCTCTATCTCCCCTTTCTCGACTAATTCTGCAAGGATTGCTTTAACTGGTTTTTGATGCTGCTCATCTGTCATAATAAAAGCTCCATCCGGCTGTTAGTCTTGCAGGAAAAATGATTAATCGCCAGGTTCTTGCTGCACATGCTCACAAAGTTTTTCATTCAGGTTTTGACCACACTCAGGGCATAAACCCAAACAATCAGGTTTGCAGACAACATTAATCGACATTTCTAAAAGCAAATATTCTCGGAAAATCACACCCAGGTCGATGTACCCATCCTCAGGAACAACCAGGTCAGCCTCACCAACCACGCGCGAGGCAAACTCATACAGTTCTTCAATTGTGGTTTCAACATGTGTATCATGCAAAGTTAAACAGCGCACACAGGTCGCTTCAAGGTCACCTTGTAAAACAGCCTGTAATAAAAGCCCTTCGCGTGTGCGGGATAAACGAATATCGCCCTTAAGGTTCTTGATGTTCAAGTCGGGTTCGATAAATATCTCGGGGTAATCAATTGAAAAATCGCGCGAAAAGCCATTTGCTTTATTCAAAAAGTGGCCAACATTTGTGCGCAGGGAATAAGGTTTTTTGTCCATGATAATCAGCAGTGAGATTTCTTGGGTAAAAATGCGTTAAAATTATAGCATACTGCCTTATTTTAGTCAACTTTTTAATATTTTTATAAAATATATTAATAATTACGGGACCTATTGCAAACACTTCTGATCGCATCCAATAACAGCCATAAACATGAAGAGATTAAGCATATCCTTCAGGCTTTGCCTGTGCGCCTATTGACGCCCGCAGCGCTTGGTCTTGCCCTAACCGTGCCCGAAGATGGTGCCACTTACTACGATAATGCCTACGCAAAAGCTAAGGCCTTTTACCTTGCCAGTGGGTTGCCGACCCTGGCTGACGATTCCGGCCTGGAAGTCGCTGCGCTGAATGGCGCACCAGGGGTTCATTCCAACCGCTATGCACCCTTGCCTAATGCAACCGACGCTGATCGGCGCCAATTCTTGCTGCAGAATTTAGCCAAGCACCCTCAACCCTGGCTTGCAACTTTTCACTGCACGGTGGTGTTAATTGACAGCTCAGGCCATATCCACCATCGCCTTGGCAAATGCCACGGACAAATCATCCCCCAGGAGAGGGGCAGCAACGGCTTTGGCTATGATCCCATTTTCTACATGCCTGAACACGACGCGACCATGGCAGAACTACCAGACGAGGAAAAGAACAAAATAAGCCACCGGGCAAACGCCCTGATGGCTATCTATCCTATTTTAGAAGAAGTCTTTTCGAGCCCCCAATAAAAAGCTGATCAGCTCACCAACGCTCGTAGTGCACTTTATAAGTATCAAAGCGATCCACCGCTGCCACACTTTCGCTTGGATGACCAAGCGCCAGGATACTGAAGGGGCGGATATATTCCGGTAATTCAAACAATGCTTTCGTGCCAGCCACGCGCTCTTCCCGTGGGTGTACCCCCAACCAAACCCCGCCTAAGCCGAGGATATGCGCTGCTAAAAGGATATTTTGCGAGGCTGCTGCGCAGTCTTGAATCCACATATCATACAGCTTCCCTGGCGGCACATGCGCACACACAATAATGGCCAGGGTTGCCTCCAGGCACATCTTAGACCAGGGATGATATTCGGTGATCTTATCCAAGCGTTCCCGCTCCTGCACCACGATAAAATGCCAGGGCTGCGAATTGTTTGCCGAAGGCGCCTGCATGCCTGCCCGCAGCAAAGCCAGCACGTCTTCTTGTGAAACAGGTTCGTTTGTAAATTTCCGAATACTCCTGCGTGTCAATAATGCCTGCATTGCGTCCATAATGTTTTATCCTTTCTATTAAACCTGGTGGTCAATGATTAGCAAATCTGCAAGCTAACTTTTGTACCCAATCATACGTAAAAAGCCCTTACGCCAGGCGATATCTTCCTCATCTTCAACGCCAACGGGGCTGTTGCCATCCACCACGCCTAAAATACCGCGTCCCAGCTCTGTCTCAGCCAATATCACCTCGGTTGGGTTGGCTGTGGCGCAGTATATCCGGCAGACCTCTGGCACCTGCTTGATGGCATTCAACACGTTAATTGGGAAGTATCCCTCGCCCAGGAACAGGATAAAACTGTGCCCTGCCCCAAGCGCCAAAGCATTTTCTTTGGCTAAGGCAATCATCGCCTCATCCGTGCCAGACCAGCGCACCAGGCACTTGCCGGATGCTTCGCAAAATGCCAGGCCAAACTTGATGCCGGGCACGCTGCTGACCAAGGTTTCGTGAATGTCTTCGACGGTCTTGATAAAATGGGACTGACCTAAAATGAAGTTGATTGGCTCAGGTTTGTTAATTTTTATAAGCTTCAAGTCCATGTTTTTGCTCCTGGCATTTTTTCTCATTTTAACATGAAACTGGTGTGCAGGTCGTTGCCACCGAATTTATCCATAAATTACTGGCTGACCATTATTGGATTTGTTATTTTACAGGTGAGTTGAGGTAAAATTCATGCATGCCTGCGAGCGTGTCCACAAAAAAACGATCATGGTTCCCAATCATCCTGCTGATGCTTATCATCGGGTTAGCAGCATCCTGTGCCCCGCGCACAGGTCCTAGGCCTTCCAGCCCAGTTGTGGATATCACGCCCCTCCCCACCCGGCCAACTTCGACGCCTCGTCCCACTTACACACCCACCGTTGCTCCTTTAGGCAGCCTTGAAAACCCGCTGATCATGGCGCTGATTGCTCCCGAACCTGGCCGCACGCAGCTTAATGCCGCGGATGAATTAGCCGCATACCTAGCCAGCACCACCAATATCCAGGTATTGCCAAGGTTCTTTGAAGATTACCTCACTTTGGAAGAAGCAGCCATTAAGAACGAGGTGCATATGGCTTGGCTGGGACCAATCGAATACCTGCTGGCTTCTGAAAAAGGCCTACTGCAAGCCAGCCTGGTCAGCAATCATCTGGGGGTAACTGCTTACGGTGTGCAATTTATGGCAAATCGTGCCTCTGAATTTAGGGCTTATTTCAAAGAAGACGTCCAGCAAAGCACTGCTTCAAATAAAACTGCCCTGGCGCAGTTTTCTGGGTTGATCCCTTGTTATATAGACGAAAACTCGTTGGCAGGCTACTGGGTACCGCAGGGACTGCTCAAAGACGCCAGCGTGCCTACCGACAAGGCCATCCTGACCTTGTCACCAGCTGCCAGCCTGCGCTCGCTCTACATCACGGGCGTATGCGATTTTGCCACCACCTATGCCTATCTTGGTGATCCGCGCACCGCTTCCAATATTCTCGAAGATCTCCCAGATGTGAATGAGCGCATCCTCATCATCTGGCGCTCAGATGCTATCATACCCAACCTCAACCTCTCCTTAGCTAAAACGATCGATCTGCCAACCCAGGTGATCCTCCGGGACACTCTGCAGGATTACGCCCGCACACCTGAAGGGCTTGCCATCTTGACCAATGCCAATGACTATGAAATTGCTGCCCTTGAACGCGTAGATGACAGCGCCTATACAGATTTGCGTTACTTGCTCTCCATTCAGCAATTGCGGTTGTATAACCTCCTGGACGATAATTAGCCTCGCATGACAAAAGAATCACGTTTTGTTCGCCGATTAAAAAAACTTGCCCGCATCCTGGTCATCGCCAGCCTGGTCATAACTTTCCTGGTTGGCGGGTTGCGGGTTGCCATGATCCTGGATACGCGCGGCGAGGTGGTTACGATTGCAGAAGCCCAACCAGCCCAAGCTGTGCTTGTGCTTGGAGCTGGCTTATTGCCCAATAAAACCCCCAGCGCCCCCCTGCGCGACCGCATCGATGCTGCCATCAACCTGTATAACATGGGCAAGGTCAGCAAGTTGCTCATGAGCGGGGATAACCGCTTTGTCGAGTACAACGAACCAGAAGCCATGCGCCAGTATGCCCTCGCCCAAGGCGTGCCAGACCAGGACATTGTTTTGGATTTTGCCGGCCGGCGTACTTATGATAGTTGCTACCGTGCCAATGCCATTTTTGGCTTGGATAAGGTGATTATCGTCACCCAAAACTACCATCTCCCCAGGGCATTATTCCTCTGTAATCGCTTATCCGTAGAGGCAACCGGCGTGCCCGCCGATCAAACCCGCTACCTTAGGAGCCGCTACAGCTTCTGGCGCGTGCGGGAAGTTTTGGCTTCGTTGGCAGCTTTTTATGATATTTACTTGCATAAACCACTGCCTGTCTTGGGCGAATTTGAACCCATCTTTCCGGAGTCAAAACTCCTGCCAGTGCCCGGCACAAATCTTGCACAGTATTAATGGAGGATCTGACTATGAATCGAGAGCAGGCATTCACGATTGTTAAGAAATACGTCAAGAATGAAAGCCTAATTAGGCACATGCTTGCAGTAGAGGCTGCTATGCACTTTTATGCCCGCCAATTGAACCAGGACGAAGAAAAATGGCGTGTGGCAGGCTTGCTGCACGACTTTGACTGGGAAATCCACCCTACCATGGAAGAGCACCCACTTGCAGGCGAGCCAATCCTCAGGCAGGAAGGCGTGCCCGAAGAAGTCATTCGCGCCGTTCTAAGCCATGCAGACCACAGCGGTGTACCGCGTGAAACCCTGATGGAAAAGGCCTTATATGCCTGTGATGAAGTCACCGGGCTGATTACCGCGGTTGCCTTAGTACGACCTTCGCGCTCCCTATTTGACCTAGAGAGTAAATCGGTGAAGAAAAAGTGGAAAGATAAAGCTTTTGCTGCTGGTGCGAACCGGGAGGAAATCGCCCAGGCTGCCCAGGAATTTGGCATTGAACTATGGAAGCATGTAGACAATGTCATTTTAGCAATGCGCGAGATTGCAGCAGACCTGGAGCTAGTTGGGAATATCGCAGCACAGTAAACGGACTAAAACATGGAATTGAAAGGGAAAGGTTTATTTGTCTGGCAAATTCAACGCTGCGAAGATGGCGACGTTGAGCAAATTGCTATGCAAGCCCAAGATGCCGGGTTATCACACCTGGTCATTAAAGTTGCCGATGGCACCTTTGCCTATAATTACAACCATGATAAAAAGATCGATTACGTCCCCCGCCTGGTGCAGGCTTTGCGCAACCGGGATATTTCGGTATGGGGCTGGCACTATATCTATGGGCAGCACCCAGAAATGGAAGCAGCTCAGGCTATCAAGCGGGTCAATCAATTTTCACTGGATGGCTATGTTGTAAACGCTGAAGCTGAATTTAAATTCTCAGGCAAAGCCGGTAGTGCGCGCATTTTCATGGGCGACTTGCGGCAAGGCCTGCCCAATACGCCCATTGCCTTAAGCTCCTACCGCTTTCCCAGCCAGCACAAAAACTTCCCCTGGCCAGCCTTCCTGGATAGTGTGGATTTCGTCATGCCGCAAGTCTACTGGATGCGCGCGCATCATAATGCTGCTGCCCAATTAACCCGCTGCGTCAGTGAATACAAAGATTTAGCACCGCATCTATCCATCTTTCCCACCGGGCCAGCCTTTAAGGAATGGGGCTGGATCCCTTACGCAGAGGAATTGGCTGACTTCATGAACCAGGCGAAAAAGCTGCAGCTAAACGGGGTCAACTTTTTTGCATACGACCAGGCTCGTCAGCCGCATATGCAGGAACATTGGCAGGTCATCCGCAATTTTGAATGGTCCTATCGCCTCCCATCTAAAAGCATTGTACAGGACTTATTCCGCGCCATCAACACCCGCAGCTACGACGATATCATCGCCCTGTACCAACCAGATGCAGTCCTGATCAACATACAGGAAGCCCTGCAGGGGGCTGAGGCTTTGCGAAAGTGGTACAAACACCTGGCAGAGGACATGGCACCAAATGGGCGCTTTATGGTCACGGCGCTCGAAAACCAGGCAGACACCATCAGTTTTGATTGGCGCGCACGCTTGAGCACCCCAAAATTTTCACTCTATGGCCGTGATACCATAACCTTGGCAGACCAGAAGATAAGCAGCCACTTTTCATTGATCAGCCCAGAACCTTTTGACCTTTAATCACCTTTTCGTTCCCATTACCCAAATCTTATAGCCGATTTATTAGTAAAGAAACCAGCCTGGATCAATTAATCCAGGCTGGTTCTATTTTAAGTTTTAATTCCCGCGGGGCAGGTAACCCCGCAGGCAACAAGGGTTATTCACCCTCCCAGTATGCAGTCAGGTCATCAATGCTGGTGAAGCCGATTATCTCATCCTTAGCCTTGACGTCAAATAGGCTCTGTCCATTTGCCATGCGGGTGCGTTTTGCCGCATCGCCAACTTTAAATAAACGGCTGGCTGCCTTACGGAAATGGCAAATGCCTTTTTCGGTTAGCTTGCCGATCATTTGCACCACTAATTGGTCATCACCATCCAGCTTCCAGGTGATTACGCCCTGGCCATAACGGCCTTGCACGGGGAAATCCTTGGCTTCCATGCGCTTTGCTTTGCCTGTTCGGCTGATGACGATGATGTTATCGCGGGCATGCAGTGCACCTGCACCAATCACAAAATCATCTTCTTTCAGCTTAAGGCCATTCACTCCTGCTGCCACTAAGCCCATCGCGCGCACCTCCTCTTCTGAGAAACGGATGCTCATGCCCTGCGCAGTGCTGAGTAAGATATCTTCCTTGCCGTTGGTAATAAAGACTGTGTAAAGCTCATCACCTTCGTTGACCTTGGCAATCGTCAAACTTGAAGCTGAAGGCCCCGGCAGGTCGCTTACCAGTGATCGTTTGACCATCCCCAGCCGGCTGACACTGAAAATATACCGCTCTGGCAATTCCGAATTATCCATCGGCACAGCAAACACATCAATCAAGGTATCTGTTGCTACTAATGGCGATATCGTATGCACTTTCACGCCTTCATCCGGCGAATTTTGCACTGGGATGGATAGGGCATGAATAGCGGCTGCCTTGCCCTCTGTCGTCACCAAAAAGATAGTATGATGTGAGTTGGTACGAATCAGGCTCCAGGGTGCTTTGCTGCCGCCCATGCGGTAAGGTTTGTCATCAACCGTTCGCGAAATCCTGCCATCATCGGTCAGTGCAACCCAAAACACTTCCATGGGCATCACGTCTGTTTGGGTCAGAAATTGCGAGGCTTTTTCACCTGCGCCAAGTTGAATGATCTGGGTGCGGCGGGCATCGCCATACTTACTCTTCACTTCCTTGAGTTCATCAATCACCACCTGGCGCATCCTTTTAGGCGATTTCAGCAGCGCTTTTAATTCAGCGATCTTAGCGGCCACTTCTTGATATTCAAGCTCAATTTTCTTACGTTCCAATGCGGCCAGGCGCCTTAAGGGCATGTCCAAAATGGCATTAGCCTGCACCTCATCCAGTTTATAACGCCGCATCAAGTTTTCCCGCGCTGTCTCCACCCGCTGCGAGCGCCGGATGATATCAATGATCTCGTCCAGGTTTTGCAAGGCAATCCGCAGCGCTTCCAGGATATGCAAGCGCTCCTGGTTCTTGCGCAGTTCATACTCACTGCGCCGGCGGATGACCGTTTGGCGGTGCTCGGCATAAACGCGCAACGCCTGTTTGAGGGACAGCTTTAGCGGGCTGCCATCCACAAGCGCCAGGATATTCACGCCAAAGGTGCTGTGCATGGGCGTGCGTTTGTATAAAATAGTTAAAATATTTTCTGGATCAGCTGTCTTGCTCAATTCGATCACGATGCGCATGCCCTGCCGGTCGGATTCATCTCTCAGGTCCACAATGCCTTCTAAAACACCGTCACGCGTCAGTTCAGCAATGCGTTCAATCAGGGAGGATTTATTGGTCATAAAGGGCAACTCGGTCACAATGATGCGCATGCGTCCCCTGGCCATCTCCTCCATCCGTACCTTAGCGCGAATTTGGATACGTCCATTGCCGCTGCCATAAATTTGGGCAAGCGGTTCAGAGGTTTCGTCCTGGATGATCAGCCCGCCGGTCGGAAAGTCGGGACCTTTTACAAAGCGCATCAGGTCCTCCACGCTGATGTCCTCAATCTTGTCCCAATTTTCAAGGACCAAAATGAGCGCATCGGTTATTTCATTCAGGTTATGCGGTGGGATATTGGTGGCCATACCAACCGCGATGCCAGAAGCGCCGTTAATTAATAAGTTGGGAATGGCTGAAGGCAGCACCATGGGTTCTTTTAGTGTGCCGTCAAAATTATCAACATAATCCACCGTATCCATATCCAGCTGTTGCAGGATATCCAGCGCAGGGTTGGTAAGCCTGGCTTCGGTATAGCGCATTGCGGCAGGTGGGTCTCCATCCATGCTGCCAAAATTGCCCTGGCCGTCCACCAGCATATAGCGCTCTGAGAAATCCTGGGCCATCCTGGCCATGGCATCGTAAACTGCCATATCGCCATGGGGATGATACTTGCCTAAAACCTCGCCGACAATCCTGGCAGATTTTTTATGCGAGCTCTCCGCCCGCAAGCCCATATCATACATGGCATATAAAATGCGGCGCTGAACGGGTTTAAGCCCATCCCTTGCGTCTGGCAATGCCCTGGAAACGATCACGCTCATGGCATAATCCAGGTACGATTGCTGCATTTCAGTATTTATATTGACTTTTTTTAATGACCCAAGATCCATAGGTACTCCTTTATCCACCAATCATGTTTTCAATATTTTAAAGGCGTCAAGAAATTTTATCCTGCCTGATGATTAGCAGCATAAATATAGCATAAAAAAACCCGAGGCAAACCTGCCTCGGGTATAAATTTGGCTGATACTTTTCCTAATCTTCCGTATCCAGGTCATCAGAATCCAGTAAGTCATCTGAGTCCGATAGATCCGAAAAATCGTCATCATCTCCATCATCTAGGGCAAAATCATCATCATACTTATTGAGATTACCAAAGATATGTAATTGCTCTACCTCGATGTTCGCTTTGCCGGGTTCCACTTCACTGACCAGTTCGTCAAACCTGCCAGGCTCAAAGCCGGTACCGGCTGGGATCAGTTTACCGATAATCACGTTTTCTTTCAAACCATACAACGGGTCTTCCTGCGAGGCAATCGCTGCACCAGCCAAAACTTTAATAGTGTGCTGGAACGAAGACGCCGATAGGAATGAATCGGTGCTGAGCGAGGCTTTCGTGATACCCAACAAGATATCCACAAAACGCGCTGGCCGTAAGCCCTTGGCAATCATTTCCTCATTGATGCGACGGATCTCTAAGCGGTCCACCATGTCCTGCGGCAGGTATTCTGTATCGCCAGGGCGCACAATTTGCACCTTGCTGAGCATCTTGCGGATGATCACATCAAAGTGCTTGTCATTGATATTCTGACCCTGGGTACGGTATACCTGTTGGATTTCTTTCAGCAGGTACATTTCACAAGCATCACGCCCATTGATGCGCAGAATGGTATGCGGGTTCAAAGAGCCTTCAGTCAGGGGTTCACCTGGCTCAACCTTCTGACCTTCGCTAACAATTAGACGCGAGGTTGAAGGGATTTCATAATCTTCTGATTCACGGATTTCATACGAGACGATAACTTTACCGTCCTCAATACGAACACGCCCGCCATGCTGCGTGGTAATGGTTGCTTCCTCATGCGAAGCCACCACGCCGCCCACTTCAATTTCGCCCTCATCCTCAACCATAACCTGCCAATCTGCTGGAATGTCATACACATCCGAAACCATCTCGCTGTGTTCCACACGTACCAGGCGTTGATCGGCAAATTTTTCAGATTGAATGATATGTGCTGTGCCCATAATATGGCTGACAATTGCCTCACCTTTAGGCATCTTGCGGGCTTCAAATAACTCTTCCACGCGGGGTAGACCAGTGGTGATGTCACCACCAGCCGCAACACCGCCGGTGTGGAAGGTACGCAGGGTCAGCTGGGTACCAGGCTCGCCGATGGATTGGGCTGCCACGATACCAACAGCGGAGCCAAGGTTAACCATCTTACCTCGCCCGAGGTCAATACCATAACAACGCGCACAAATGCCGTGCACCAATTCGCAGGTCAATGGAGAGCGCACTTTGATCTCAGGTACGTTCGATAAAGCAATAACCCTGGCAAGTTCTTTGCTGATTAGGTCATTATGCTCGCCGATCACTTCACCAGTCTGGGGGTCAACCACTCGGTCAGCCAGTAAGCGGCCGTAAATACGTTCAGTAAAGGGCTGGCCGGCTACATCATCCGCTTTGCGCAGGATAATGCCTTCTTCGGTGCCACAGTCCTCGCTGTTAATAATCACATCTTGTGCAATATCCACCAAACGACGGGTCAGGTAACCAGCGTCTGCCGTACGCAGCGCGGTATCTGCCAGGCCTTTGCGGGAGCCGTGCGTAGAGATAAAGTATTCCAGGGCATTCAAGCCCTCACGGAAGTTAGAACGGATAGGCATGGGGATAATGCGCCCGGATGGGTCTGCCATCAAACCACGCATGCCGGCTAACTGCGATATGGGGCTAAAGCCGCCTTTGGTCGCGCCAGAGTTGGCCATGGTAGCCAGGTTGCCGTACGGGTCCATGTGCACGCGCACAGCCTCAGCCACTTTTTTGGTCGTTTCCTGCCAGACCTCGATAATGCGTTCGTTTTGTTCCTGCTCGGTCAAAAGCCCGCGCCTAAAATCGCGCTGCACCTTTTCCACATCCAGCAGGGCTTGTTGAACAATTGCTGCTTTTTCAGGTGGAACGGTGATATCCGCCACGGCAAGGGTGGAACCAGAGCGGGTTGCATACTTAAATCCAATATCCTTGATCTTATCAGCGGCTTCGGTGGTGGCATCCTGGCCAGAAACATCATACAGGTCAGCGATGAGATCGCGGATGCCGCCTTTTTCAAGGGTCATGTTACAGAATTGCATCTCTTCAGGCAAAATATCGTTGAAAATTGCCCGGCCAACAGTGGTGGTGATGATACGTGTTTCTGGAGCTGGTAGACGGGTACCCTCATCGTCGTAATAGGTCTTCGTGCGCAGTTTAATGTGCGCATGAACATCCAGTTGCCCGAGTTCATAAGCCATAATCACTTCTTCAATATTGCCAAACACGCGGCCTTCTTCAACCTTGGCATGTTCATAATCCATGGTCAGGTAATACACGCCTAAGACCATGTCCTTCCCTGGGCTGATGATTGGCTCACCGCTGGCTGGTTTGAGCAGGTTCTTGCTGGCAAGCATTAGCTCGCGCGCTTCAGCCACTGCCCGGTTTGAAAGCGGCACGTGCACGGCCATCTGGTCACCGTCAAAGTCAGCATTGAAGGCTGTGGTTACCAAGGGGTGCAGTTGTATGGCGCTGCCCTCGATCAAAACAGGTTCGAAAGCTTGAATACCAAGCCTGTGCAGGGTTGGGGCGCGGTTTAACAGGACCGGTCGTTTTTTGATGACTTCTTCAAGCACTTCCCATACCTCGGGGCGATTGCGTTCAATAAAACGCTTGGCGCCTTTGATATTAGAAGTGTAGCCATCGTTGACCAGGCTGGAAATTACAAAGGGTCGGAATAGCTCTAAAGCCATCGATTTTGGCAGGCCGCATTGGTACAACTTCAAATTTGGCCCAACCACGATCACCGAACGGCCGGAGTAGTCCACGCGCTTACCAAGCAGGTTGCGGCGGAAGCGGCCTTTCTTGCCCTTAAGCATATCGCTCAGGGAGCGTAATTCGCGCCGGCCGCGGCGGGAGAGCATCTTGCCGCGCTGGGAGTTGTCGATTAAAGAGTCCACGGCTTCCTGGAGCATGCGCTTTTCGTTGCGCACGATCACGTCCGGTGCACCCAATTCCAACAAGCGCTTTAGGCGATTATTGCGGTTGATGACCCGTCGATACAGGTCATTTAGATCGGAGGTTGCAAAGCGGCCACCATCTAGCTGCACCATTGGGCGCAGGTCAGGTGGAATGACCGGCAGAACAGTCAGGATCATCCACTCGGGCCGGTTAGTCGAACGCCGGAAGGCCTCCACCACTTTTAATCGGCTGGTAGCTTTCTTACGCTTTTGTTTGCTGCGGGTGGTACGGGCTTCCTGCCATAATTCTTCTGCCAGGGCATCCAAATCTAAGCGCTTTAAAATGTCATAGAAAGCTTCAGCGCCCATATCAGCCTTGAAAACCTGCCCCCATTTCGATTTCAATTCACGATAGCGTGATTCGCTCAGGAAGGTGAAAGGCTGTAATTCGTAAAGCTCGTCGCGGGATTTAGCATTTTCTGTTTTGGTGATGGCTTCTTGGTCTTCCAGTTGGGCACGCAAGCCATTCATCACTTCTTCTGCTTCGGCGCGGATAGTTTCTTTTTCCATCTTGAGACTATCATGCTTGAGATCTTTCTCAGCTTTCAAGTCCTTCTCAAGCACTTCCATCATCTCTTTGACGACTTTTTGTACCTTCGAGATATGCTTGGAGGCAACTTCCTCACCAACGTCCACAATGGTGTGTTCACTGCCAGCAGCAGAGAAAACCACTGCTTTGCGTACAGTCTTGCCAGATTTTTCTTGTAATTCTTTTTCAAGGCGCTGGCCTTCTTTGATCACAGGCTCAAAACGGCTGGCAATTTTCTCATCAAAAGAGCTGTTGACTGCTTCAATTTGCCCGTCAAGTTCTTTCAGCTTGCGGTCACGATTGCGTTTGTTCTCTGCAATATCGCCGTTGACCTTCTCAATCAGCTCACGTTCAGAAATGCTGATCTCATCCTCAAGCCTTTTCAAAGCTTTCTGGCGAGCATCTTCATCGACATAAGTGACGATATATTGTGCAAAATATAAAACACGGTCTAAGTTTCGCCGTGAAATGTCCAACAGCAAGCCCAGGTAAGATGGGATGCGGCGGGTATACCAAATATGGGCAACCGGCGAAGCCAGGTCAATATGACCCATTCGCTCACGGCGCACTGAAGAGCGGGTGACTTCTACGCCGCATTTATCACAAACGATACCCTTGTAGCGCGGGTTCTTATATTTACCGCAGTAACACTGCCAATCCCGCGTTGGTCCAAAAATCGCTTCACAAAATAAACCATCCTTTTCCGGGCGCAGACGTCGGTAGTTAATGGTTTCGGGTTTGAGCACCTCGCCGTAAGACCAGCCGTGGATGGCCTCCGGAGATGCCAGGTTAATACGGAGCGCTTTCATTCCTTTAGATTCCACTCATGCCTCCTAAACATTGGGAGAATAGTTTTAATACGCAATAAAGCCCTGAGGTTGTATTCCCTCAGCAAGCTTTTCAACTTTTCCTCGATATTCTTGTTATAACATGCAATCTAAAATTATATCAGTTATAAGCTTTATTTGTCAACCTTTTTACACAAATAAACCTTCACTCTCTTGGTGAATTCCCCCATACTAGACCCCATTTTACTACAAAATTGGGCTGATGGGAATCTCAATAAAGAAACTACTACCCTTACCCAATTGGCTATTAACCCAAACCTTGCCGTTGTGTCTTTCAACGATAGATCGTACAATTGCCAAGCCCAGCCCATGCCCTTTTTGGGGTTGGTCAAGCCCTGGTTCCAGGTGAAAGTAGCGGTTAAACAACTTGGGAATATCCAACGGTGCGATCCCTGCTCCCTGGTCCTTAATTTCAAAGCGCAGCTTATTGGTATTCTTGGATAGTATCAGCTCAACCGTGCCGCCTATTGCCGAATATTTAATCGCATTATCCAGCAGGTTAAACAGAGCTTGCTGCAGTAAAATCCGGTCAGCTTCCAAAATCAATTGGTCCAATTCGTTATGATCTACCTCAAGTGTCACCTTGCGCTGCTTGGCAAACACCCTGACAGTCTCCAGCGAGGCTTCTATTAACTCGTTCAGTGCAAATTGTGTGTATTGCATCGCCTCACCGGCATCCAACCTTTCCAGGCTGAGGATATTATTTACCAGCCGCGACATGCTTTCAATGCTGCCGTGGATACGCTGCATGTACATTTGCTGCTGTTCGCTTAGGTTGCCAATATTTTGCACCATATTGGCATAACCCTTCATTAAAACCAACGGACTGCGCAAATCGTGGCTGACGTTGGTCACAAATTCTGTTTTTTGGGCATTTAAAGTCCGCAGATGCGTGGTATCGCGCAGGGTGCAAATCACCCAGCCTGCCGGTAATTTCATGCGCATACTGATAACCTCAAATTCCTCCCGGTTCCTGAGGTTGATTGTCTTTGCCTGCGGCTGTTCAGTCGCTTTTTCAACCAGGCTGATGATGTCCTCATATGGGATCACTTCACCCAGCTTTTTTCCTGTGCCAGCTTTCAAAAGCAAGTCTTGGGAATCCCTTGCGGCTTGGTTGGCATACACCAGGCGCATTTCTTCATCGAAAAACAAGAGCATATCCGGGATAGAATCCAGCATACTGACATACTGATCCCGTTGGTTTTTAGTATTACGTATTTGCGCTGATGTTTGAATTAGGCTTGATGCGCGCTTTTTCAGGAGCTCGTAATAATCGATGTCTTCCTGGCTAAACCAGCGGTTTTCTTCAAAACCAATCCACAACGCGCCAGCCTGCGTTTCACCTTGCCCCAAAGCAAACGCAATCAGCGCTTTGGGATAGGGGTTATCCTCTGGCAAACCAAAAACCTGGCTGATTTTTATATCACTCAATATTAAGTTGCCTGTATCTGGTAGGTGCTGGAGGATGGTCGTATCCAGGTAGGCATAATTACGGTTCATGCGCCCCTGGCCTTGCCGCAAGCGTAAGGCTTTTTTATCGCCTGTGACCTCTTTTTCCAAGAGCAGCATCCGCGCAGATACAGCGCCATGGCCCAAACAGGCTCTCAGGATCGTAGACAAGGTTTCTTCAAAAGTTTTATCACCCTCATGCGCATTTTCTAAACTCCTCAAGCGGTATTGCACATCGGCTTGGTCACGCAGCTTCTGGCGTAAGCTTGCCAGTGATTTTTGCAGTTCACGGCCAATACCGATATAGCTTGGCCTTTCGGCAGGCTCCTGGAAGTCGCCACCCAGCAGACGTTCAATTTGAAAAATGGCATTCGTGAGGGCATTACGCGGCGGGTGTTCTCTCAGTAAGCGCAACGGGCGCCAATGGGTAGGCAAAAACCAACCCAGCAGTTGGCACACAAGCCCGCCAATGAGCACGCTCACAAGCAATGGTAGGGCCGTTTTCCAAGTCGCCATAACTGAAAACTGCAGTCGCTCATATAAGCTGCCCGTGCTGGGCAGTAGCTTAACCACGAAGATAAGTGCTAAATTCAATATTAATGCGAGGAAAGCGCCAAAAAAGGGTGGAAACAAGGGCGTATCAGCTTTGCGGTAGTGCACCTTAGCACTCAACCAAGCAAAAGCAAGCACCAGGTACATATAAAACAAGGGGGTAAACAAGTCATGCGTAAAAAAGCCTGCCTGCAGCAAACCCGAGGCAAGTGCTAGGGCTAACGCTGGCAAAATACCCACCAGGCCGACTGCTGCCAGCCAGGGGATTGCGGCCAAGAATAAAAATTCTAGCGGCTCTGGATCCGCAGATGGCAAAATTAATTGGAAATCAAGGGTCAGCCGGGCAAGGAAGGGACTTGCCAGCATCAGCAGGCTCAAACCTGCCATCCAAACCAACTGCATTCTTTGGGCTTTATTCCCAATTCTGCGCAATTTTGAGGCAAAAAAGATGGAAAGTGTGAACAAAACAATCCAAATTAGCCAAAGGGATAGGTGTTCTGGCAGGTTTATCGTGAATGGCATCTTATTCGATACGGTCTAAATAATTTCCAATAGTGTGTTTCTCTGTTTGATTATAGCATTATCTAAAAAACGAGGCTCAAAAAAAACGCCCTTTCTTGCGAAAAGGCGATTTTTGTAGATCACGGTCAGTCTTGAGGCCTTTTTGCTTGCTCATCCAGTTTCTTCCAGGCCTGCTTGTGCAGCCAACCCCTTCTGCTGGCAATTTCCTGTGCCCGCACTTTTTCTGTCCAAGCCTTAGTCGCCCGCCAGGCTTCTTGGAAACAGGCCTGGCTGAAATATAAGCGGTTTTCAATGCTTGCGTTGGTTTTTTCCTTTACCTTTGCAATAAAACCTGCTTCAAGGGCATCCCGCTCTGCCTGGAATAATTTTATGCGGGTGGGATAGTTTTCCAAGACAGCCCGGTGCAAATCTTCGTGTGACCACCAGTAAACTTGCGGGTCATAAGTGCCTGTGGCAAAATTACCCGTGTCTGGTAGCCCAGAGTCAATCCAGAAAGGTTTAAAGATACTAGTGCAAGGCGCAGCCGAGCCGGTCAGCCAGTGCGTGGCAAAGCCATCTTTGACCTGGCTCACCATCGAGCCGGTGGTTTGGCTGATGCGCACTGGCCCCCAACTCAGGTGCATACACACCTGCGCACCCATCAAGCCTTTATCCGGCCGCCAATCCGCATCGGCATCCTCGCCATGGTCGCGCAAATATGCCATGGCATCCTCAAGCGTGATGCTGCCTTTCTTTCCTTCGAGGCAGCTGGTGGTGCGGCACTGCCTGTTTTTCGCGTCTGATCCAAAGGTGATCAGGAAGTCAGAATAGCAATCCCTAAAGCTAAAGTCTGCCTCATCCTTACACCAGCCTTTTTCTATGGCAAAACTCACCAGGTCCGCTGAAGCCAGGTCGTAATCATTGGTGATGGTTAGCCCGTTTGAGATGCTGCGCACATCCTTGACTTTTGCCGCAGCCCAGTGGCGGTCCACCGTCTCCAAAACCCAGGCTTCCTGCGGATCTGCAATCAAGAAGCTGTTGTGGTAATAAAGCGGGTGTGCAAAGCCGCAATTGCCGCTTTGGCCATAGCGTTCCAAAAGTTCAGTGATCACGTCCACAGCCTTCCTGGCTGTATCAGCTCGTTCCAATGCCAGGCGCAAATAATCCATACCAATCAGGCCTGGTTCTTTGCCTGCTGGCACCTTTGAGAAAATGGCTTCATTACCAATCATCACCTGGTGCTCATTCGCACCCATTTCTGCGCCCCAAATCCAGAAGGGCTTTGCCAGCAAAACCGCGTAAGTTTCAGCCACTTGGGGAATTGAAATATAGGTGCATTGCACTTGCGCCCCCTCAGGGTGCGTAGCATGAGAAAGGTACATTAATTCGTGGGCTTCGTTGCCATCTCGATCGCTATTCTTGGCAAAAATAAGCGATCCATCGGCGGTGGCATTGGGTAGGGCAACCAGCGTATCACACATGGGCTAATACCTCCTTGATTTTATGCACCACTTCTTCAATGCATAGGTTCTCAGTATCAATCACCACCGCGTCATCAGCAACCTTCAGCGGTGCAATATCGCGCGTTGAATCAATTTGATCGCGCCGTTTTAATGATTCCAAAATATCCTCAAAGGTAACCTGGTTTCCGCGATTGATCTCTTCCAAATAACGCCTGCGTGCTCGTTCCTCAACCGAGGCATCCAAATAGATCTTCATGTCAGCATCTGGTAAAACAACCGTGCCAATATCCCTGCCAAGCATCACGATATTGCCTTGCTCGCCAATACGCCGCTGTTGCAATGTCATGGCTGCGCGCACGCCTGCGTAAGCCGAGACCGGGGAGACATACTGGTTCACTTCCGGCAATCGGATATCCCAGGTGACGTCCTTGCCATCCACAAGCACGTCAAAAGCCCGACCATCCTCAATGCTGGCAGGTTTAACATCTATCTGGATGTGTTCAGCCAGGTTTGTGATGTTAACTTCGTCACAAATGCGGATGCCCGCCTGTAAGGCAGCCAAGGTCACAGCCCGGTACATCACGCCCGTATCCAGGCAGAGGTATCCGAGCTCATTGGCTAAGCGGGTGCCCACGGTCGTTTTTCCCGAGGCAGCTGGCCCATCGATGGCAATAACTTTTGGCAAATTAATCATGTGCAATATTCCTTTATTAATTAGTTTTTTGACTTCCAATAAAAAAGTCAACCCTGCTCCATAAAATGAGTGTCGTTTTTTCTATCGCCGGTTCACGGCGAACTGCCCAGCGTAATAGTACATCAATAGTCATGGCCTGCCAGGTTGGCTTTTCCTGCCAACTGAAAGCCTCCCCTCGGTAGGCCGCCGCGAGCTGCGGCAAGTCCTGTGCTTTGGTGATCACAAAATCGCTAGGATTATCCTCTGGCATCATCGCCGCAAAGCGCACTTCCCCAAAATCCCTCAATACCCAGGCTAAACTTGCCTGCGGGCTGTCAATGACCAATACACCTGCATCCTCGGCTGGCACCCCAGCCTGGCTGGCAATTGTTTGCATTGTGCCGCTCAGCATATCGCTTAAGGGCATAAAGCTGCCCTGCCCCCATATCTTTTGCGAACGGGTAGCGTGCGGGCCCAGGTTGGCAAAGCTCAGCGCTAAGGTAATCACAGACAGAGAAATAACCAAAGCCATCAAACCGCTGTATTTTGCCAACCCAACATCCCAGCCCAAGCCAATCAGGATCAAGGTAATTAACAGCAGGATAATGCCCGCACCAGCCGCCAATAGGTAACGCAGTAAGTTTTGCTGCATAAGGGCTGGGTCTGCTAGGGCATTGAGGTTCATGCTGGTGAAAATAATCAGGATGAGCGCAAATAAAATGATGATAACCTGCAGATTGCGATTTTCAGGGTCGACTCTAAAACATGACAGGATCTTGGGAATAGCCAGTGCCCAAATGGGTATGATTGCCCAAGCCAGGTCAGCCGTGTGCCTGCCTGGCATAGCAAACACAAGCCCTAAAGCTACCAGTGCCCAAATGCTCAGCAGCCTGCCAATGCGCTTGTGATTTACCCAGGCAGATATGCCTGCCCAAATTGCAAAAATAAGGGGTAGGAATTGGTTAGTCAGAAGCATCCAAAAAGGCTGCCATACCGGCAGGGTAGGCGCTTGCGTAAAGCGCGCCGTAAAGTCCACCAGCCCGCTCATCAGCGCTCCTAACCCAGCTGGGTAAAGGCTGAATGAAGTCCCCAATACCAGTAGCGTGATACCAAAGGCTGACAGCATTGTGAGAAATGAATTTTGCGTGGTCACATCTTGCACTGAAAACCCGCTTAAACCCGGGGGTAAATCAAGCTTCAATAATCGTGCAACCAGCCAGGTCAGCCCCAATACCAGCAGCCCTAGCCAAAAAGAAGGCCCGCCCAGCAAGCCCAGGGCAAGGAAAACTCCCGCCAAACTGCGCTTACCCTTTATTAGGTAACTCAAACCCATCAACAGGCCCAGCAAGCCAATGATAGGGCTACCCGCCTGGCGTGAAAGGGCAACCAAGCCCGTGTCCAGCGCCAGCCCAGCGGACAGGGTCAAAGCCAGCAGGGTTCCCAGTTGCTTGCGCCATATATAGGGCAAAAAGACCAGCAGGCTGCCAGCCATCGCCGGCCACCAGCGTGCCCAAAAATTGCTTGCTTGCCCCAAGAAAAAGCTCAGTGCTGTCAATCCAGTGTAGCCAAGCTGGTTGCTCACCCCCACTGGCTCTCCCCGTGCGATGGTTAATGCCTGCCAGGCATACACAGCTTCAGGCTCGCTCAAAGGCAACACTCCCAAGCGCACGATGCGTAAAAACAAAGCCAGCGCAAAAATGGCTAGAAAGTAAAGAATGGCTTTGTCTTGGTCTTTTTGTCTCATAAGTTCAATTAATTGCCAATCCAGGTCTCATAAATGCGCGCATTTGTTCGCTCGAAAACCAGTACAAGGTAATC
>Ga0209723_1003051_pt1 | contig 20928 bp, 18 predicted proteins | sample BiotimSIPDNA_2_FD_185750 | JGI IMG/M metagenome (GOLD analysis project Ga0209723, IMG submission 185750) | Anaerobic biogas reactor microbial communites from Washington, USA - Biogas_R2 time_0 SIP DNA (SPAdes) (version 2) | ecosystem: Engineered > Bioreactor > Anaerobic > Unclassified | place... | reverse complement strand
GTTCCTATGTAGCTGTTTTTACCAGTGATAAGTATATTCTTCATCCTAAATAGTCTCCTGGTTTTCTTGAATCTCAGCCCCACCCTCAACAACCCCATCACTCTTAACAACTGACACGATAGTCATAAAAAAGCATTTAACATCCATCATTAACCCAATCTTTTCAACATACTCCCCATCCAACCTTGCCTTAACCTCAATAGGAAGCTCATCTCTACCATTAATCTGTGCCCAGCCAGTTAGTCCTACCGGTACATCATTAGCACCGTATTTGTCTCTCTCTGCGATCAAATCATATTGATTCCACAATGCCGGCCTTGGGCCAATGATAGACATCTGACCAACAAAGATGTTCCAAATCTGAGGTAGTTCATCTAAACTTGTTTTTCTAAGAAAATTGCCTACCTTTGTTATATATTGATCCGGGTTTATAAGAAGATGTGTAGGTATATCCTTGGGTGTATCTATACTCATAGTACGAAACTTTAATATATTGAAATGGCTCTTATGTATCCCGACCCTCTTCTGTTTAAAGAGAACAGGACCCTTCGAGTCAAGCTTGATGGCTATTATAAGTATTAAAAACACAGGGGATAATATAGTGAGTCCAAGCAAGGAAAGTACAATATCTATTAGTCTTTTTATTTTCAAATACCTCATGGTATTTACACCCCCTAAACCCCAACTTCAAAACTGTATCCCAAGGTTTCTAAGTTATCTTTTGTTCCTGTTCCTTCATTGTTATGTATTGTTTCATCTATAACGTAGGCTTTAACGCCCTTGTTTTCATCTGTGGTATGTATCGTCAGGCCTTCAATCTCAAGCTCTAAATCAGCTTCAGTAACTTTATCTATTTCAAGATTTAATTTATCAATCAAGTACCTAATCTTCACGATCGTCAACCTCTTTATATCGCTCTTAACCAGCATGACCTATCAAGAAGCGAAGGGATTTTCCGTAACCCTTGTCATTACTGGCTTTAAGCGGTCTTTATCCATTTCCCATACTCACGGCTCCATGATTCTAAAAGGATAAGTAGAAATATTGTATATTTCAAAATGTCAAGTAAAAAGTTAATATTTCTTCGTATTCATTTGATTTTTACAAAAAAAAATAACCCACCAAGTAGCCTGATAATTTCTATCTAGCTACTCAGTGGGTTTCATTCTTTATAAAATATTCAATTGCGTTTCTTCCTGTCAACCGAATAGTATTTTTGTAATCTATGAACAGGTTGATCTGGTATGGTCATCTTTACAATTCCCTGTTTTAGCAAAGGCTCAAGTATGTGTTTTCTAAAAGAATGATATGCGGCATACTTACCTAAAAAATTCTGCATTTCTTTAAAGGTCTTTGGCTCTATACAATATTCTAATAACTCTTTTACCTCAGGCCCCTTTAAATACTCTGCTCTTTCTTTTGCTCTCTTTGCAGCAATTTTTCTTCTTGCTTTTATTTGAAAGTTTGAATAGTCAATTGGTGCTGCCCACTCAAATCCCGATTTAAATTTATATATAATTTTCCCATCATCAGCAACGGTTCCTTTTTCTATATGTTCTTCAAATATTTCTTTATTAAATTTAGGCGCTTTCATATAATATCCTGTAGCTGTTTTTGTATTATCTTTATAGTCTTTTAAACTTCTCATTATGGCAGCTACATCTTCTTCAATTAGCTCAAGCTGTTCTTCTCTTTGCGTAAACGTATTTATCTGTTGTCGTAGCCTCATAATCCTATCAATCAATTTATCTACTTTTTTTGCATCTTTGCCTTTTTTATTAAGCTCTCCTTCTACTTCTGCATATAACTTTTGATTTAATTCTTCTCTTTCTAAATTTAACCTTTCTCTTAGTTTTTCTTCCTCTGGAGTGATTTTTTCTGACTCTTTATATTGATTGATATATTCTCTAAAAGCTTCATTATGCTTTATGTCCATTAAGCATTGAGAAAAGTTCTCCTCTATATACTCCTGTTTTAAATGTATAGAATCACAACCCCTGCCTTTTCTTGCACTATAACATCTCCAATGCCTATTTTCCTTATTATTTTTTCCCCTATCTACCTGTCTTATATATCCTAAATAACTATGGCATTTTTCACAGTATAGTTTTTTAGAAAACGCTTCATTCTTTTTAGTATCTGGTAGATATTTTTCTATTTTAGTTTGCCTCTCCTTATCTCTAATTTCCATTATTGTTTGAATATTTTCCCATTCATCACTATCAATTATAGGTTGATGATGATTTTCAATAAAATACATTGGTAATTCACCTTGGTTTTTTGTTTTTATCTTTATTAAACCTGACGGATTATAAAATTTTTGAAAAACATAGTTTCCTCTATAAGTCTCTGAACTTAATATATCCTTAATTTTTTTTGATTCCCAATTTTTTTGTCCACTTGGCGATGGGATTGATTCACTCTCAAGACCCTTGGCTATTTTTAGAATTTCCTTTCCTTCTTGATATTCTTTGTAAATTCTTCTTACAACTTTTTCTTCCTCTTTATTTATTAACCATTCTTTGTTTTCTCCGTAATAATAGCCGTAAGTTAATCGCCCGGGATTAACTATTCCTCTTTTAGCTAAACTCCTTTTCGCCCAAGCAATAGACTCGCCCATATTCAAACTTTCTTCCTGCCCAATAACTGAAAGTAGTTTTATTAATAGATCGCTTTTTTCATCTAAAGAATAAAGATTTTCTTTCTGAAACCACACATTTACCGGAGGATCTAGATTTTTTAAGAGATTTAAATATTCGAGAGTATCTAATGTATTCCTAGCAAATCTAGACAAGGATTTTGTGATAATTAAATTCACTTTACCAGCGACGCAATCATCTATTAAGCGATTAAATTCCGTCCTTCCTTTTGTAGTCAGCCCACTCTTTCCATCATCTATATAGATATCAGCCAGAATATACTGAGGATCTCGCAAAATGTAGTACAAAAAATAAGTATATTGCGTCTTTAAACTTATTTCCTGTTGGTCGCTTTCTGTGGAAACTCGAATATAAGCTGCTACTTTCAGTTTTTTCTTACTAGGTATAGGTACAGTAGTTTGCATTACTACAGAATTGCTTATTTGCTTTTTTATATTTAAAAACATTAAATCAGACTTTGGCTCTTCAGGCTTTAACCTTTTTGCAGCTTGCATCATAACTCCCTCCTTATTTTGTATATCACCTCCTTTCTCTAAGGTGATTTTATTTTCTTCAAAAGAACCTTTAATCTGTAATTTTATTAAATTCTCATCTACTAAAGGTTCCTCAAGTTCTGGTTTAATTGATATACAACTTCCGATCTCCGTGTTTTTTCCATCAATCCAGTGGATTTTATAATCGTTTAATGAATATATGGTGATTTCTTTTATCCAGCCACGCATATATTCAATTGTGGCTTGGTTTTCGAAGGCTTCAAAATTTTCTACAGTATCCAACCATTTAATTGCTTCTAATCGGAACTTCCTATCATCTTCTATTTTTACTAGTTCTTTTTCAAATTCCTTATAACTTTCTTCCATTTGCTCGATATCTTCATCTGTGTATTCAACGCCTCGCAAGCTTTTTGCCAATTGAATCTGGTTCAAAGCTTTGAGGCGGTGGAATTCAAAATGATCATTTTGATTTATTTTGATTAATAATCTTTGTAGCAGCCTTATGATTTTCGGATTTTCTATATCAAACCGTTCTTTGAATCCTCCAAGCATTATTTTTATTATGTCATCTTCTTTAATCACAGGACTTACACAAAGGCTCTTATTGGTCATTTTACTAATACACTTAAAATAATCTTTACCCCTATTTTTATTTCTGTTAAATTTACATCCACAATTCCCACAATGAACGCGTTTAAGTAAAGGATTATATCTACGAGTAGGAGGGGAAATAGGTTTTCCATTTTTCTTTATCTTTTCTTGTACTTGTTCGAATACTTCTTTAGTTATAATTGCTGGATGATGATTTTCAATAAAATACTGATCTTCTATACCTTTGGCTGACCGTATTTTGTTGGTGAGCATATCATGAATTGTTTTTCTAACCAATATATCTCCTGTATATGAAATATTTGATAAAATGCCTCACTAGCGTTGTATAAAAGTTTTTTATAAATTTCAACCTAATGTATTTCGCAGCATCATTTTGATGATAATTGAATAAATGTAATAAATTTGCATTTGGCTTTTAGTGTTATAGGTCAAGCAAGTAACCAGTTAAGGGTAGCCCTATTCCACTGTTTGCCATAATCTGGTTACAATAATATCGGGTCGTATATCAGATCATCTAAATGATCTGATTCGCCAGCTATCACCTGCCTCACTGTTTCTTGGTAAATGGCCTCATGGTTTGGTGGTTTTCGACGGCCATGGGAACTATGTTTCGGTTTCCTGTTCAACTTCTTTAGAAATATATTAAAGGGTTCCAACAAGCAGGTGTTCAGTAATCTTTTTATGGTAAGTAAAGTTCCTTTAAAATTCGTTTTTAATTTCAGTAACATTAAAAGACAGTAGGCGATAAGTGAAATAAATAATTGATTTTCCACAGCTTGTTTGCTTAGCCCATAAAAATGTTTAACTTGGAAATGTTGCTTTAACCATTTAAAGAACAGCTCAATCTTCCATCTGTAGCGGTAGATATCTCCGATTTCTTCCGCACTTAGATTAAAATCATTGGTGACAATAATTAATGGGTTACCTCCGGTGTCTTCAACTTCAATCAATCTTACTTTATGATTCATTTTGCTGACACCGTCTTTGCCAAGATAAACAATTTGATCCTTTTTTATAGTGCTATCAGCTTTTAAATCACATACTTCAACTACTTCTACCAGGGCATTGCTTTTTAACCGGCTGACAAAGCGGATATTATTTTCACAGTAGTAGTCAAATCTATTGTAGTCTATATATCCTCGGTCAAAAACATTAAGAGCGTTTGTTTCAGTTACCACAATCTCATCCATTTGAGTTTTATCCGCTCTTTTTGCAGGTGTAATAATGGCATGATCCGGTAAGATATTTCCGTCAAAAAACTGTAGTCGGAGGTGGAGCTTAATACCGCTTTTCGTTTTCCTAAACTCTGCCCAAGGATATTTGGATAAACAAAGACTGATTGTTGAAGAATCAAGAATGTAAAAATTTCCTGCTCCCTGTTCCAGGTTTCTGGATCCGAGTTTAGCTCCGGTTTGAGCAATTACTTTTTTAAATAGCTCCTGTGCAATTTCTGGTTTCATTTTCCTTAACCGGCGGGATATTTGGGATGCACTAATTGATTCAAGTTGGATTTCTTGGCTGAATTCATCGTTATTACAACTATTACTAATATCCCGCAGCCCTTGTTGCTGGTTAAGCTGAGCATATGCTATAAGCTCAATTAGCTGGATAGTTTTAAGTTTCTTTACGTACTTATCAACCTCAGTGTCATTTAGATACTGAATAAAATTTTCGATAAAAATTGGTTCAAACAGTAGAAAAAATGTTGAATTTATGGTATCCTTGCCTTGCATTTTTGTCTCCTTATTTTTAGAGATTTGGGCAAGGACTACCCCAATATCTTTAATTATAAGGAGTTTTTTCATTCTTAGCTAGCTATTTTGAGCATTTTTGTCTGTTTTTGCGGTTTTTCAAACATTGACAAATTAGGTTTTTATTAATGCAACGTTAGTGAAAATGCCTGCAATAGTGCTTGAACGCCAAAGCTTTTTTCCCTGTTTAGTCTTAATATTTCTTCTGCTTAGTTCTCCAGCTATCTTATAAGAACTATAACCGTTAAGGTACATCGCAAAAATCTCTCTTACAATTTGAGCTTCTTCTTCATTAATCTTAATTATTGTTTCACCATCGACTTCGGCTTTATCATATCCATACATGTCTCTAATATCAGCTTTACCTTCAAGTGTCCTTTTCTCATAGCCCCATTTTACATTGTAAGATATCTCTTCTATCTTAGCCTGGGCAATACTAGCAAATGTTTTTAGGAGATAAGTAGTATCGCTTCTGGTGCTTTCGATGTTTTCAGCTTCAAAATATACCGTTACGTTAATTTCTTTTAGCCGCTCAACAATCTCAATAAGTTCTTTTGCATTTCTGGAGAACCTGGATACATCTTTGACTAATATAAGGTCTATCTTCCCTTCATCGCAGTGCCTGAGCATCCGTGTGAAACCCTGCCTGAGTGATGCTTTTCTACCGGAAACTAGATTATCAAAATAGATGCCGACGAACTTCCAATTTTTTCTGTTATTAATATAATGGGTATAGTAACTAACTTGGCTCTCCAGTGATTTTGATAGATTAAGCGAGTCTAAGCTAACCCGACAATAAGCCGCGACCTTAATACCATCTTTTTTACTATGAAGTGGACTCTGGTCAATTTTCTCAAGTGGATCCCACAGGGTATGTACCCACATGGCCTTATCTTTTTCATCCATAAAAAAACTCCCCACCTATCAAAGATTGCATTTGTTCGTATGTTTGCATCCATATCAAACTATTGCAAGTACAATCTTTATAGGTTTAAGGAGTTTTTATAATTTTTCTCTTTTTCTAATTGAAGAAATTGCAAGAACTATTTACCCAGATAATCAACGCAACTGAAGTAGAGACCAAGAGAAAGTCCGTTCGGGAAGCAAAAAGATATATACTTGGGAACTGGGAAGGCATAAGAAACCAGTATGAGCCAGATTATCACGGTTGCAGCGCCGAAGGGCATGTAAGCCATATATTATCATCTCGTTTAAGTTCAAGACCACTGGGCTGGAGTAAAACCGGCGTAGATCAAATGGCAAGATTAAGAGCCTTTGCAGCTAATGGTGGAGTCGTATATGATTTTCTGCTAGAAAAGAAGAGAGCTGAACGAAAAGAGGCAAGAATATCAAGACTAAAACAAGAAATTATCGAGAAAAGAAAAGCAGCCGGTTCATATGAAACAATGGGCAACCTGGAAATCCTAAACACTGGTAAAAGGACTGTAGCTTCCCGTTTCCTTAGGTCGATAAGAAGCTTTTAGTACCACCCAAACAACACAGGGGATTTTTTTACCTATTAAAAACCCAAAGTATCTTGACGCGATCACCGTGCGCCTTGCGCTTGCTAAAGAAGGATTTCTATGGTAAAATTATCTTTGGTAAACGTATAACATTTTAAATATATCTGTCGGGTTTCATTTCGCTATCCGGGATTTTTCACAAAACAATTCATCAATGATTCATATTTTCACCACACTAACCATAGTTATAAATCGTTGAGTTTTAACCGATATTTTCGAAATGCGCTTTTGATAAACTGCCGGCAGTATGTCTGTTTGCCAAACGCAGTGATATTTTACCTGCAAACCTGCTGATATCGAGATTTTAGTAAAGGTATACCCTTTGTTAAAATATAAACAAAAAAGAAGAAAAGGAGTTGTTATCATAATGAGCAATGAGAAATTGAATCAGTCTTTTGCCATGGCTGATAATATGATGGAAAAATTTTGGGATATGTGGCTGGTAAGTCTGGGCAGCATGTCCTGGTCCCAGGAACAGTTGGAGAACATGGTGCAAAAATATCTGGAGCAGCGGAAGATCGCTCGGGAAGAATCCACCAAAATCGTCGAAGAGTTGATGGGCCAGGTCAAGAAAAACCAAAGCCAAATGCAGACTATGATGCAGGAAGCAGTTAAGGCGGCCTTTGAAAATATGGATTTCGCCAACTTCGATTTCATGGGTGTCAGTAAAAAAGTTGACGAACTTTCCAAAAAAGTGGATAACCTGTAAAACTCGGGTTATCCGGTGCGGTTACCAGTAAATGATAACCGCCTTTTTTTTGTTACCAACGGCAACTGCCTTCACCCGGAAGCCATATTCCGGGTGAAGGCGGCGGTGAGCCGATGAAAACCTGGTATCGACCGGTTGAAAACCGTGGTTGAAAGGAGCAGCTTCTATGTCGATGAACTCCAATGACAAAGAAAAAATTCATATGCCGGATTTTGCTGAGCTATGGAAAGAAATGTATTTCAAGACCGAAACAGCCTGGGCAGATGCTTTCAAGGAATTAATCAGCACCCAGACCTTCGTAGGGATCATCAACAAGGCCCTGGAACAGAATTTATCCAATGAAAATGTGACCCGGCAAATGGTCGATAAATATATGGAAATAAGCCCGGTGCCTTCTAAAAAGGACATCGCACGAGTAGCTGAATTAGTGATTTCCCTGGAAGAAAAAATTGATCAGTTGGAATACCAATTCAGCCAAACCATGGGCAAGATGGCTGACAGCCTTATCAAAATGGCCGATCATCAGGCCAGTTTGAAGGAAGAACTGCACAGCCTGCAACAGTCTCTGACTAAAGTCGAAAAAAAGCTGGAAACTGTTAATAAAAAGGTCAATGCGCCCAAAAAAGAAAAATCGGCGGCTAAAGAGAAACCAACCTCCAAAAAGAAAGAAGCCCCTGCCCCGCCTGAGAGCTAAAACAGCACCTTAGACAGTTGGGGGAAAGGAGACCATTTATGATCGAACATATATTTAGTGAACTTAAAATCGGGGATAAGGGTTATGTAGAAAAAACTATCACAGAAACGGATTTATATATTTTTGCTGGAGTAACCGGAGATTTCAGCTGGCTGCATGTCAATGAAGTCCGGGCCGCTCAGGGACATTTCAAGACCCGGATCGTGCACGGTATGCTGCTGGCTGGTTTGATCTCCAATGTGGTAGGCAACCAGATGCCGGGAGTAGGCACGATTTATGAAACCCAGAATATGAAATTTCTTAAACCATGCTTTATCAATGACACCATCCGAGCTCAGACCGAGGTGGTTGAATTATTGGAGGCTGGCCGGGTCAGACTCAAAACCACCTGTTATAATCAACATGGTGAATTAGTGGTAGACGGTGAAGCCATCGTGATCCCACCGCGCAGACATATGATCCGGGAAGCCATGCCAGGACAGGGAATAGGAGGAATAGCAAATGAGTAGGCTGCGTATACTAAGTGGTTCCCCCGATGAAGTCGGTGCCCTGTTACAGGAAAACTATGACCGCATGCTGGACAGCAGCCGCAAATGGGCGGAACTGTTGACTTTTGATCCAGACCCGCAAACGGGCATGACACCTAAAGATGTGGTGTGGCGGAAAAACAAGGCACGACTGTATCGTTATGTTAACAATCAGGGTATCAAGCACAAGACTCCCCTTTTAATGATTTATGCCCTGATCAATAAGCCCTATATATTGGACCTCATACCGGGGATGAGTTTGGTAGAATACTTGGTTGAACAGGGATTTGACGTTTATATGCTGGACTGGGGCGACTGGGAATGGGAGGATCGCGACCTCAGTTTTTGCGACCTGATCGATAATTATATCACCCGGGCAGTAAGGAAAGTGGCCCAGATTTCCGAATCCAGTGAAATAAGCCTTTTAGGCTATTGCATGGGTGGAACCATAACCACCATGTATGCATCACTTTACCCAGAACCTTTGATAAAAAATATTATCTATGTTGCAGCGCCTATCGACTTCCAGAACGCTGGTCTTTCCAGTGTGTGGCTGCAGGACCCGGAATTTGATCCAGATCGGGTAGCAGATACTTTTCAGCTGATCCCCAAGGATTTCATCGATTTCGGGGTTAAAATGCTGCGGCCAGTCAATAATTTCTGGGGCACTTACACCCGGCTGTGGAAATCCATCGATGATGGTACCCCCATCGCTGCCTGGAAAGCCCTGAACAAATGGGTCAATGATAACTCCAATTTCCCCGGCGCTGCATATCGGCAGTGGATCAAAGAGCTCTACCAAGGCAATAAACTGGTGAAAAAAGAATTCTATTTACGCGGGCGTTTAGTGGATATGGCCAATATCAAAGCCAATCTATTGGTTTTAAGCGGGGAAAACGACCATCTGGTCCTGCCCCACCAGACCAAAACCATATTAGATCATGCCTCCTCCACCGATAAGACCTATAAGGAATTCCCGGTGGGACACGGCGGGATAGTATTCGGCAGTTTTGCTAAACGGGAGCCCTATCCGTTTATGGCTGAATGGCTGGCAGAGCGCTCCTAACCGTTAAGCTGACGATGGACCCAGGCAGCCACCCGCGGATCGTAAAGCAGTTCCATATGATTCACAGGCAGCAGGGATTTTTCCTGTAAAAACGCCCCCCGTCGACTCATTCCCGCAGTGTTTAGAACACTGTCGACGAAAACGATGCCATCACCGGGGATGCTGTCCGGAGCAGGGGTCAGACCTAATATGCCATTATCACCGGCTAATACCGCGAAGATGATGTCGGGTTCCAGGCCTCGGGTTTCTAGTTTCTGCACCATATGACCCCCGTCATCCATGGCGGCTTGCAGACCGCGGGAACAGCTGATAAAACCGGTTCCGCCGTAATAGGTGGTCCACCAATCCTGTTGACCGATATCCAAGGGAAATTCGTTCACCCAGGGATACAGCATCTGACATTGACCGGGAAAACTGCCGTCAGCATAGATGGCCCGGGCTGATACATCGATGAAGCTGCCCAGGTGCAGCAGTTTATGCCAGGCAATGACACCGTTGCCACCAGCCAGATAAATCATATAGCACAGGCCCGGGTTACGGAAAGAATAATCGGTCCCCAGGTTGGGAGTGCCCAGCATAAGATAACGGCCCACATCGCCGCGATAGGGGGTCATGGCCAGATTGGATAAATAAAGGCGGGCAGCAAAGCCCCCTTTGCTATGGGCGATGATATCGATTTTTTCCGTCCCGGATAAATCCTTGACCTGCTGGATGGCTTGGGCCAATACTTCGGCCTGATGATGGTTGTCCCCATGAGAATGGGAAAATGTCAGAGAAAATACCCGGTAGCCCAAGGCAGTCAATTGCTGTTGCAGCCCGGTGAAGCCCATATTATACAAATTAGTATAAGAAGTGGCATCCAAGCCGGCACCATGCACCAACAAAACCGGCCTTTTGATCAGATTACGATCCCAGCCGGGAGCCAGATGCAGCAGATAATCACCAGGAGGTGGAGTAGCAGTCCCAAAGGCTTTTATCAAGTCCGGATCCAGCTGTTCATTGACTTCACAGAACGAATGGTGAGCCGCGGCCAGAGACTCGACTCTGGACAAGATGGTCTTATCCCAGCAGCGCAAGCTGTTTTCCGAATAGATCCTTAAATAATACTGCCAGTTTTTCAGCAAATGTTCATTGAAAGCCAATTAAATCAGTCCCCCGGGAAAATAGTAATACCAGTTTATCAAATAATTGCCGGCAGGTGTAGTGATCAGGCACCAGAATAAGGAGGTTCATTGCAATGAATATAAATCAACGTTACGCACTTCAAACCAAATTCATGGAAATACTTCGACAGCTTTCCCGCCCCTATTCTTATTGGTCCACCCCCAATCAGGTGATCTATGAACATCAGAACCTGCGTCTGCGGCGTTTTCCCAATCAGGACCTCAACGCCAAACGCCCAGTCCTGATCCTCCCACCCCAGGCGGGCCATCACGCCAATATCGCCGATTACTCCGACGAACAGAGCCTGGTCCGAGTCTTCCACCGCTACGGATTCGATGTCTATGTAACCGAATGGCTCAGTGCCCAGCGGCAACATAAACACCTGGGCATCGATGATCATATCCGCCTGACTGATGAAGCCATCGAAGAAATACGCCGGCGCACCGGGCTTTATAAAATCCATCTGGTAGGAGAATGCCAGGGAGGTTGGCAGGCCGCCGTCTATACTTCCCTGTTTCCAGAGAAAATCGCCAGCTTGGTAGTAGCTGCAGCGCCTATCGATCTAGAGGCAGTATCCTCACCCATGAATGAGTATGCCCGAATGCCCATGTAATTTTTCCGCTATATGGCAGCGGCCGGCGGCGGGATCATGAAAGGCCGCTATATCCTCACCGGCTTCAAGAATATGCAGCCGGAAGAGCATTATATCAATAAATATAAACGTCTGTGGAATTTGTTGGAGGAAGATGACCAGGAAGGTCTGGACCGCTTCATACGTTTCGAAAATTGGTATGAATACACCCAGGACTTGCCCGGCCGCTTTTATCTGGAAATCGTCCACGATATATTTAAAAACAACGGCCTGACCAAGCCCGGCTATCTAAAACTAGACGGGAAATCAGTGGACCTGAGCAAAATCGACTGCCCCCTAGTCATCATGGCCGGCAAAAAGGATCATATAACCCCGCCGGAGCAGGCCTTCGCCTTAAAACACCTGGTCAAGACCCCCGCCCATGACATCATCGAGATCCTCACCGAAGGCGGGCATATCGGTACCCTGATGGGAAACGAAGCATTGAAAACCAACTGGACCCAGGTAAACGAAATGCTGCAAATGGTGATCTGACCAAACACGGGGACGGACCAAACACGGGGACGGTTTGGAGTGACCCCCTTAAGGTAGACAGTTTAGGTACGGTTAAAAACAGGATTTTTTAAGTAGTCGTAAAACTTTCTTTATATAATCTTGGGGGGACACCTCCAAGATTTTTTTGTGGTCTGTAATTTATGTAATAGTCCATATATTCTTCGGTTAATTCGCTTACATCGTTTTGATCTTTGATCTTTTTACCCATTAAATAGATGGTTTCGCATTTATAGTGACTGAAAAAACTTTCAGCTTTGGCATTATCCCAGCAATTGCCTTTTCTAGACATGCTTTGCTTAACTTTCAGCTTATTTAATAACTCAACATATGCATGGTTTGTATAGTGCACACCTTGGTCGCTATGGATTATACTATCGGTCAAATCAAACTTCTGGGAAAGTTTCTTGATTGTTTCTATAGTTAAGCTTTTATCCTGGGAGTCACTGACTTTCCATGCCACAGGCTCATTATTAAAAAGGTCTATGACCGTACAAAGATACGTCATGGTTCTTTGAGTTGGGATATATGTTATATCCGTTACAAATTTTTCTCCCGGTCTGGACGATTTAAAGTCCCTATTAAGCAGATTTTCTCTCACTATAGCTTGCTCTTTGGGCTTCCTGAATTTCTTTCTTACAATGGAGCCGATGTGGTTCTCTTTCATGATCCGATACACTTTTTTGTGGTTCACTTTTAAGTTGTATATATTTTTCAGCAAAAGGGTTATGGACCTATATCCAGCCCTTTTATTGGATTTATTATAGATATCAATGATCTTTTTTTCCAGCTCAGTTTCCTTTTTAACCGGTTTATTTTTGTATCTATAGTATGTGGATCTTTTGATTCCAGCGATTTCGCATAGCAGCCAAACCGGATGCTCAGTCTCTATGTCCATGATTGCTTTGTATTTTAATTCCCTGGCCTTTAGTTTTTTTTTAGAAACCGCTGCATTGAATCGAGACTCTCGTAATATGCAACTCTGGCTTTAAGATATTGAATTTCTTCTTCATACTGTTTTTCTCTAGGTGTTCTTGTATCACAGCGAAGTATCGATTCCTTGGATCTGGCCACTGATTTAACTGGCTTCGTTGCATCTTGCGGTAAGAGGCCTTTCTTTTTCAATTGAGCTTCCCATTTGTTCACATAGTTTTTTGAGGGAAGATGGTATTTAGTTGCTATCGCTCTAACGCCTAATGTACTTTCGTAATAATCCTTTATTACAGCCAGCTTAAATTCATCTGAATACTTACTTTTCATCTGAATTACTCCCCTTAAGCTAAAGTATATCTCACCGTCCCTCTTTTGTTTACTTTTTGGGGGGCAGACCAGTTCTTTTGTTTGGTCACGTATTTTTTTATTTCATGGCTCACTGCGTTCGCCGTTATGGTGCGGGAAATTGCGGACCTGTCTAATAGCAATAAATTGTGGTCTTTTGATCATTCTTTCCTTTTATGATTTTCACCGTTACCGAATTGATTTCCCCTACGGCATTCCCGTGGGGGGGTTTTTGCTTATTTCATCAAACACGGGGACAGGGATCTTGCCTTATTGTGGGGGGTCACCAAACTCAGGGACGGATTCATTGTTGCCCTGCGGTTGGAACTTCGTTCCAAACACTGAAGCCGTCGCCGGTTTGGTTTTTTCCGGCGCTGATGCCGTCCCCGGTTTGGTTTCTCCCGGCGCTTAAGTCGTCCCCGGTTTGGTTTCTCCCGGCGCTTAAGCCGTCCCCTGTTTGGTTACGTTAGCGTAAAATTACTTTGGGGAATTAAAAAGAATAAAAAAATAAGAGAATCCCCTTGTGATAATATAGATGTTGCAAAAGGCACCATATCACAGCAAAGGAGAGACTCTTATGGAACTAATTATACAGGAAATTGCGGAAGTTATCAGCTTAAAATATCAAGAAGAACTAAATAGGCTTTTTACAGAGGAAAGGGATATCTCAGAATTCATTAATGCCACCAAAGAAATGCTGGATGGAGTGGGGGCGAAATTAGTAGCTGAAGCCCTGGAAAGAATGGATCAAGCAGTTAGAAACAATAAGGGCAGGAAACAAAGCTGGGTGGTTAAAAGTAAAGGTGACGCCAAAACCCTGGGGACAATATTTGGACCGGTAAGTTATAAAAGAACCTATTATGAGAATAAGAAAACCGGGGAATACAGCTATTTATCTGACGAAATAGCAGGGATACTACCCAACGACAAGCTGGATATGTCAATGAAGGCACGGCTAATAGAGGAAGCAATTGATACGCCTTATAAAAGAAGCGGAGAAAAAGCAGCAGAAGCACTTATGCTGACCTCCCAGACAGTAATGAATACCATCAGGGAACTTGGCAGCGTAGGTAATGCAACTGTTAAGATAAAAGAAAAGAACCGGTCAGTAAAAGCCCTTTACATAGAAGCAGACGAAGATCATGTAGCACTCCAGGATGGCGGGCACGAAGAACCCAAGCTGGTATATGTGCATGAAGGCAAAGTTAAAGTTGGAAAAGACCGATACGAACTGGTAAACCCGCGTCACTTCAGCGGGGTATATGCCAATAGCGATGATCTTTGGCTGGAGGTAGCAGACTATATTGATGAAGCATACCAGATCGATTCCATTGAAAAAATATATTTGTCAGGAGACGGAGCCCACTGGATAAAAAACGGGTTGAATTGGATAAAAGGAAGCATCTATGTACTAGACAGATATCATTTATCAAAATGAGACTTTTGCATATTGATTAGCCTAGAAAAATCCGAACTTTACGAGGGCAGAAAAAGGACTTCACCCCCCATTATGCCGAATTAATAAGTGACAAAACAAACAATCCGAAGGAGGCGAAGTCACTTATGAATATTCGACAAGGTTATGTTTTTTCCTTTGAGGATGCAATAAATTTGCAGCCCCGGTCACGTTTAGAGATAATATTGGCCACCCTCGATTTTGACGACGTAATTACTGTTCTTTGCAAAAATAATAAGCAACATAGAGGGCCAACTGGGTACATGGTTGAGAACAAACTCAAAGCATTAATTGCGATGCGAGTTTACAAGATGGCTACATTTACTGAATTAGTGGAGCGACTTACCCATGATCCAGTACTCAGATACAACTGCGGCTTTGACGTTTTCGGCAGAGTGCCCAGCATTGCTACATTTAGTCGTTTCTATGAACAATTAACTCAATCAGAAGTACTTGGTGAACTGTTCAAGAAACAGGTAAAAACAGCAGAATCAATGAAGATTCTTGATACCAGTTCCATTGCCATAGATGCTTCTAAAATAGATGCCAATGAGAAGTCAGTCCCCCGTAAAAATATTAAAGACGATGGTCAGTCAGCTAACTGGGGCAGCAAGCTGGATACCAATGGTAACCAAATAACTTGGTTTGGCTACAAGCTGCATATCGCTACTGACGTTAAATCTGAATTACCAGTTGCATTGAGCATAACCCCAGCCAGTACCAACGACGGTATAATGGCTGAAAGCATCCTTAAAGAATGCTGTGATAACTTGAACAGTAAACCCCAGTATTATCTCATGGATGCCGGTTATGATCAAAAATCAATATACGAACTAATCCGCAAGAACTACAAGGCACAGGCAATCATACCGTTAAACCACCGCGGAGCAAAGGAGCCCCCGGAAGGGCTGGATTGGGATGCAACCCCCATATGTTCAGCGGGATATCGCATGACTTATTGGGGTGGCAGTAATGGGGTTAATAAATTCCGATGCCCTCATGTTATGGGTAAATGTGACTGTCCTTTTGGTTCCTCCTGGTGCTCAGACAGCAATTATGGGATGGTTGTTAAAACCAGAGCCAGACAAGATTCCAGGCTATTCACGGTGCCTCATCGGGGTACTACAAACTGGAAACTGCTATACAACAAAAGAACCAGCGTAGAACGATGTTTCGGGCGATTAAAGGAACATCTGGGACTTGAAACCGGACTCAATGTGCGGGGCATTAAAAAGGTTAAAACCCATGCATACCTGTGTGTTATTACCATGATTGCATCGGTTGTTGCCATAAACAAAGACAAATCTTCTGCAGATGTAGCTGCATAAAGTAAGCTAATATCAAGGTTTTCAATGAAAGGGGTTAACCTGCTCATTTTTAGACAAATCCAGTAACTTTGTAGATGTTAAAGGCTCTATTAACCAAATTTTAACTGGTTATTGTGCGCTAATACCATATTGTTATTTCAAAGAACGTGTTTTTTGCTATTATGCAAAAGTCTCAATTAGTAAGCTTCTGGTCATAATATTTTAGATATAAGGCTACCAGGATTAAAGCCTGTTTTTATAGCCTGTTTCTTGCTCAATGCCTGATTCTATTGGTTCCACCGGGTTTTTCCCTCTTCTCCATCCATAGGCTTTTCTTCTTATGCCACATTTAAATATAAATTCTATTTCGTAATCTTCATGAAAAATACCGCTTTCTACAATCTCTTTGAAGATGTTGGCATTAAAGGTTTCATAGTCCTCTATGGTTTGTAGGTGTTTAATCAGGGTCTCCAGGTTTTTTCTCATATAGTTGCTTTCCTCCTGGCTTTTGAGCAGTGCCTCATATTCTTGCTGATATATCTGAGACTCATAAATTAGATTCCTTAAGGTAGCGTCATAAATTTGATCATAGGTTGTGCTCTCCTTCATGGATAGCTCACTTATTCGATTACTAATCCGTTTGATAATCTCATCCAGCTCTTTCAATCTTCTGGTCTCATCTGCCGATAGATCTACATCTTCTATGGCTTCTTCCCCTTCAGCACGAATCTGGTCAATTTCCTTGGACATTTTAAGCAGCATTTCATTGTATGCCCTCTCAATAACCTCTTCCCAAATATATTTAGCGCTGCAAGTAAAGTCTGCTTTATATTTATGGGATGCTACCCGGCAATGCCAAGTAGTAAAGTGATATTTTTTTTCTTTATTGTTTGAAGTAATTCTTCTGCGGATTATTGGCATTCCACACGTTCCGCAAAAAAACATATTAGAAAAGGGGGCTCTGCCGCTATAAGCCCTTCGATATTTTCCACCCGGATCGTGGAGCATTTTACTTCTCCGGTCTAGCTCTTTTTGAGCTTCGTTCCAATCTTCTTCCGAAATTATGGGCGGATGATGATTCCTGATAAAATATTGGGGCTTATGTTTTTTATTTCTCACCCGTTTATGGGTAAGAGGATCCAATGTGACCGACTTCTGGCAAAGGGCATGCCCGGCATATTTCTCATTTCGTAGCAGCTTAAGAACCGAATCGCTGGTCCATTTAGTATTCCCCCTGGCAGTTTTAACTTTATCCCTGGTCAATTCTTTTGCAATTACTACTGTTCCTTTTCCGGCAAGAAGTTCTTTATAAATCCGTCTTACCGTCTTAGCCTCCTCTTCATTAATAATCAGATTGCCTTCTTCATCCTCGTCATATCCTAAAAAATAAGTTGTGGGAATATGGGGGATACCTTGAGAAAATCTTTTTGTTACACCCCAGCAGACATTGGCACTAATGGTTTTGCTCTCTTCCTCGCTAATACTGGCAATTATTGTAAGTAACATTTCTGAGCTACTGTCCAAGGACGAAATGCGTTCACGGTCAAAAATCACGCCCACGGGCTTTTTTAAGCCTTTTAGCATACGTACATAGGTCAAACAATCAAGGGTATTTCGTGCAAACCGGCTAATTGATTTAGTGATAATTATATCGAATTGTTGTTCCTTTGCATCTTCAATCATCTCATTAAAGGCGGTTCTATTTTTTGTATTTGTTCCGGTAACTCCGTGGTCAGCATAGATTTTATATAATTCCCAGTTTTCATTTTTTGCAATCATTTCTTTAAAGTAGCTTTCCTGAAGCTCCTGGCTTGATTGTTGCTCTTCTTCCATTGTAGATACCCGGGCATATACAGCAATCTTCTTCTTTTCCCCATCGGGATTAGCATCATCCCTTCCTGTTTCAACCTTTGCAGGAATAACTCGAACCCGGGGATTTACAACAGTTGGCGTATTCACCCTCATAAAATATACCTCCTTCTGAACTGCCCCACTACCGTTTTGCTTCCATCAATCCACTTTACGGTAAATAAATAAGGTGACTCGACTATAATTCGAATCACCCAGGCTCTCATAAAAGATATATCCAATATTCTATTTATTGATTGTACCGATTGTAGGTCTTTCAATTTATCCAATGCCTTTCTTCGGAAGGTTTCATCCCTATCAAATAGCTCCCAATCTGCAGCTCTTTCAGCAATTTGATTTTCTATAGCAATTCTCTTTTCTTTAATAGGCCCGGTTTCTAAGCCATCGATTACAGCCTTATTTTCTTCTATTAGAATCTTTTCCAATTTTACCCTAAGAAGGTTTTGCTCCCGGTCACGGGCTGCCTCAGCATTCATCAATTCTTTCATTAACTGCTTTTTAAACCGGTTACCGTCAGTAGTTATATTGTCTCCGTACCTTTTATAGAATCCTTCCTTTAACAACTTTTCAATCTGTTCTTCGCTGATAGATTTCATCTTGCATAATTTTTTACTTTTCTTGCTGGTGCTACATATCCAATCAACCTTCCCATTTGGATTCTCCTGCCTATGGAAATTAGCCCCACAATTAGTGCATTTTAATCTTTTAGATAAAGGATATGTTTTGTGCTTAACTCTTTTCCCCGAGGAAACATTATTAGCAAGAATATCTTGAACCCGTTGAAAATCTTCCTTTGATATAATTCCTTCATGATGATTTTCAATATAATATTGGGGCTTGTGGCCATCATTTACTACAGATTCATGGCTTCTAAAATCTAGGGTGCAGGTCTTTCTGCTAAGCACATCACCGGTATAGCGTTCATTAGTTAGAAGCCCCCTAACACCGCTCCCGTCCCAATCAATTCTTCCATTCTTTTTTCTGTAACCCCTTTCAATGAATATCTCGGCAATTTCCGACATGCTTTTGCCTTCGAGAAACAACCTATAAGCTTCTCTTACAATTACTGCTTCACTTTCTACTACTATCCATTCTTTATCCTTATCGAAATCATATCCAAGTATCTTTACAGCTCTTACTTCTCCATTCTCAAATCTCTTTACTAATGACCATTCAATGTTTTCCGAAATGCTGCGGCTTTCTTCCTCGGCAAATAAGGCGAGTACAGTCAATAATATTGAACTGGACATTTTCGAAGTATTTATCGCTTCTTTCTCAAATATTACTGTTATGCCTTTTTCACTTAGTGATTTTACAATATTTAGAGTGTCCAAAACATTTCTCGCAAACCGTGAAATAGATTTACACAGGATAATATCAATTTCACCAGCCATGGCTCTACGGATCATTCTATTAAACCCGGTACGGCTTCCGGTTTTAGTCCCTGATTTGCCTCTATCTGAGAATACACCTACAAACTGCCACTCTTTATTTGATCGGATGTAGTTTGTGTAGTGGATAACTTGGTTCTCCAAGGAGCCAAGCTGAATCTCTTCTTCGGTGCTCACTCTACAATAAGATGCAACTCTCGGCTTTCGAGGGGCCTGATCAAAATTATTCTTATCCGACATCGGAAGCACACTCACCATTTGATCTAGGCCTGGATTAATATTATTTGTAGCTACAGCATCTAACAACGCATTACTCACTTTGTCTCCTCCTTTCTTTATCCCGCTTTTCGCATCATGGTTAGTAGCCATTTAACTTAAAAGCGGAAAAAATATATCGCCCAAAGCCCTTGAAATTGCGGCTTTAAAGGCTTTTTGCATGTCACATATTCCCTCTAAAACGAGTATTTATCAAGTCATTACTGACCTAAAAAGGGATAAAAAAAAGAGCCGATGTGTTTAACACACCAACTCTCTCGGAGCCCTTTTATTCATATTTTATATAGAATCAGCCCGGGCCAGTTCTTTCTTCAGGTTCTCGGCGTTTTTCCAAACACTAAGTCCGGAAAACTTTAATTAGAAAATCATTCTACTTTCCCTTTGCTGACATCCTCAGTAGATTTCTATATATCACAGCTGACTTCTTTTATATGCAATAAAATTGTCTCAACTTTTTTCATATATAGTCCTCGCCTCTCTTTGAATAATCTGCGAAAACTCATCATCCTTCAATGAATTAAAAGTGAGTAAGTCAACCTTCCTACCCAATATTTCTTCTAGATCCTGTTTAAGTCCAATTATATCAAGAAGATCATACTTGTTTTCAAAAGAAACAAGAATATCAATATCACTTTCATTTTTTATATTCCCTTTAGCAAAAGAGCCAAATATCGCAACACGGTTGACTTTATATTGCTCAAAAAGCGGACGGGCGATCTCATTAACTTTTGATATTTCCATAACAGGAGCGGCCATTTTAATCCCTCCAGCCTTGTAATATTATTGTTTAATCCCTACTACTAATGATCTATGCTACATGTTAAATTATACCCTTCATCATCCGTAGTACTATTATTTTATAAATAACTTCCCTCAAAACGTTATTTTAAGGTTACCTGTACCTCTTTTCCAAGACAGCGGGCTACTTTAGCCAGAAAATCAAGAGATGGATTGTAAGTTCCGCTTTCCAAGCGACTGATGTTGGATTTTTTAGTTCCAACCCTAAG
>Ga0209723_1003049_pt1 | contig 20936 bp, 14 predicted proteins | sample BiotimSIPDNA_2_FD_185750 | JGI IMG/M metagenome (GOLD analysis project Ga0209723, IMG submission 185750) | Anaerobic biogas reactor microbial communites from Washington, USA - Biogas_R2 time_0 SIP DNA (SPAdes) (version 2) | ecosystem: Engineered > Bioreactor > Anaerobic > Unclassified | place... | reverse complement strand
GCGACCACATATCATACCCAGTTCGATGCAAAGGACACATGGGACAAAGATGTATTTGTTTCAAATGCAAACTTCTATGGAGCAATGCTGGTATATACCGACAAAATGCCTGCCATGGAGCTGGATCTTCGTGCCACATGCGATGATCTGGAAGAAGCCCTCAACGAAGACACAGCCAAAGAAGCGGATGCTGATATCGAAGGATACAAAGCTGAACTCGCAGATCTTCGTGAGGCATGCGAGGTGCTTTATGACAAGATGCAGCAGGTAAATGTAAATTACGAAAAACTTGTTGCGGAAGAAGATGAAGAAGGAATAGAGCAGTGCAGAGAAGAAGGAGCCGAGCTCAACGAGCAGGTAAGAGAAGTTTATAAGCAGATCCAGAAAGAACTTATCGGAACAGATACCTGGGGACTTGCAATAGGACATGCACTGGTAGATAATAACGTCGGTATCCTTCAGGGAGTAATGGATGGGCTGGACAAAGAAAAGACCTGGACAAAAAAAGAAAACGGGGCACTGGATATGGCCTGGCAATTGAACGGAGGAATGGATTACAATTACTATCTGTTCTCAAAGGAAGTGGCCGGTCAGACCCTTATACAGTATGATGATACCAAATGGACAGGCAAAAGACAGTTCTTCACAGATAAGCTGCCGCCGGTTTACTGGGTAGGCGATACCACATATGATCTGGTAAGAAAGGATGCCGCAGGAGAAAAGATAGATTACAAGGCAGCAAAGGAAGTATATAAAGCGGCCCTTGACCAAGCATTTGTTGATCTGAAAGCGGAGATATCGAAGGAAGTATCCTCAATGAGATCCCTTGCCGATAAGATAAACGATATTGACTAAAATCATTAAATCTTTTTGCGGGCATGCAGTGATGCATGCCCGCTTTTATGAAGAGGAGAAAAAAATGTACCTGTATTTTGACTGCAGCAACGGAATAAGCACAGACATGGTGCTTCTGGCTCTGCTGGATCTGGGGGCAGACAGAGATTTTGTTTTGTGGGAGACAGAAAAACTCGGTTTGCATAAAAGTCCGGATGAAATAATAAAAAGCAAAGAAACAAAGCCCCGGGTCCATCATTCAAAAAGAAGCTTCAGAGACATCGAAGATATTTTGAAAAACAGTGGTCTTGAAAAAAATACAAAGAGCATGGCGCTCAAAATATATACTGTTATTGCAGAAGCAGAGAGGGAAGTCCATAAAAAAAGTATGGACACTATACATTTTCATGAACTGGGAAGGGAAAGGGCAATAATCAATATAGTCGGGGTCTCTGCCGCATTGTCAGATCTGCATCCCCATGATACTTACTGTTCTGAGATACATGACGGATGCGGCTATATAGACTGCGCCCATGGTAGGGTGCCGGTGCCGGTGCCTGCTGTCCGTGCCATGATGAAAGGAACGGGATACAGATTTGTACAAGATGACATAGAAACAGAAATGGTAACACCGGGAGGACTGGGTATACTGAAAGGCGCCGGGGCTTCATACAGAAAAAAACCGAAGGAGAAAGAAATATATAAAACCGGTATCGGAAGGGGCACAAGAGATACAGGAAGAGACGGTCTTAAAATATACATATTAAAGTGATTTTTCATTGTATTATTATATATATGGCTTATAATATAAAGACTATACGGAACTGATATAAAGACATATAAAAGCTCGAGTCTCAGCAGAAGGAAAGACATTAATGGAACATATAGGCAGGATCATAGTCAAAAAAAGAAAATTTGTGGTTGTTGTATTTATAATACTTACTGCCATATGTGCTGTTTCCTTTTTTGGAGTACACGTAAATTACGATCTCACTGACTATCTTCCGGAAGGATCAAAGTCCACAAAGGCTCTGAAAATAATGGAAAGAGAATTTGACCAGGCTGTTCCCAATGCCAGAGTAATGCTGAAAAACGTCACGGTGGGAGAAGTTCTTGAATACAAAAAGAAAATCAAAAACATTGAAGGCATATCTGATGTGATATGGCTTGATGATGTTTCTGATATAAAAAGACCTCTTGAGATGACAGACAAAGGAATAAGGGACAAATACTATAAAAACGGCAATGCCCTTATATCATTGGCAGTTGAAGAGGGCAGGGAACTGGAAATAACTTCAAAGGTATATGAAGTTATCGGAGAAAGAAATGCGCTGGAGGGTAACGCCCTGGCTCTGGCCAGCGTACAAACGGCCACAGTGTGGGAAACCCTCAAAGCAACCATTATACTGCTGCCCATCATTATACTGCTTCTCATACTTACCACAACTTCATGGATAGAGCCGATCCTTTTTCTTTTTGCCATTGGAGTTTCAGTAATAATAAACATGGGGACGAATCTTTTGATAGGTGAGGTTTCATATATAACTCAGTCTGTGACACCGATACTTCAGCTGGCAGTTTCCCTGGATTATGCAATATTCCTTTTGCACCGATTTGCCGAAATGCAAAAGCAAAAAGATGATCCTGAAGAAGCAATGATAGCTGCAATGAAAAAATCGTTTCCTGCAATTGCCGCCAGCTCCGCAACTACTCTTTTTGGTTTTATTGCGCTGACATTTATGGAGTTTGAAATAGGAGCCGATCTGGGGTTCAACCTGGCAAAGGGAATAATCATCAGTTTTGTTTCGGTTCTTGTTTTCCTGCCGGCTCTTACGCTTTGTTCCCTCAAAATGATCAAAAGGACAAAACATAAAAGGATACTGCCCGAGATGTCGGGTTCCAGCCGGGCTTTCATGAAAATAAGTACGGCATGTCTGATATTGATGGCCATAATAATATATCCCTGCTGGCTGGCACAAAACAGCAACGAGTTCCTTTATGAAAGCACCGGTGTAGTTGAAGGAGAAAGGACAGGAGAGGATGAGGCATCTGTAAAGAAAGTTTTCGGAGACTCAACGGCTATAGTTGCTCTCCTGCCAAAAGGAGATGTCGGAAAAGAAGCAGAGCTTTGCAGTGAACTTGAGAAAAAAGAAAATGTTACAGAAGTGATATCCTATGTTTCTTCAGTAGGGTCGCAGATACCAGATGAATATGTAAGTGAAGAGATAGTATCGGGCTTTTATTCGGATGATCATGTCAGGATAGTTGTATATACCGACACTTCCGCTGAAGGAGAAGAAGCATTCAGAACGGTTGATGAGGTGAGAAAAACGGCAGAAAAATACTATGGGGCAAATGTGTTTCTTTGTGGGGAAAGCGCCAACTTAAGAGACATGAAAGAGGTGGTGACCCTGGATAACAAAAGGGTCAACATTATTGCTGTACTGGCCATCGCGCTTGTTATCATGATAACCTTCCGGTCTCTCCTTATCCCCGTTTTATTGGTGCTATCCATAAAAGCGGCAATATGGTTGAATCTTGCAATACCATATTTTGAAGGCAGTCCCATGAACTATATCGGATATCTGATCGTGAATACCGTGCAGCTGGGAGCCACAGTGGACTATGCCATATTACTGACAGACACCTATAAACAAAAAAGAAAAAGCATGTATCCAAAAGAGGCAATGAAAGAGTCTTTGGCGGAAAGGTTCAGATCCATACTGTTATCAGCTGTAATACTTTCTTCGGCCGGATTCGTATTGGGGGCGGTATCCAGCAATCAGATGGTTGCCGAAATGGGGATCCTTTTGGGAAGGGGGGCGATACTGTCATTGATAATGGTAGTCTGTTTCCTGCCGGCCCTTTTGATGATACTGGACAAACCGCTGGGAGCCACCACATATAAATCAGATTTTTTAAAAAGGAGAAGTGAAAAATGATCCTGAAAAAAAATAAAACAAATAAAAAACATACGCTTATAACGGTGTTTTTCACAATGGTGATTTTTCTCATAACCATGTCTGTGCCTGTCATTGCCCAGATAACAGAGACAAAACCATCACCAAAGGAAGAGGTCGTTTACGGTAATCTTTCTTCTTCAGGAAAGGTCAAGGACATATATGTGGTGAATGTTTTTGAAGCGGAAAGTGCAGAGGAAATAACAGATTACGGAGATTATTCGTCTGTAACAAATCTGACAAGTGCAGGCAAGATAAAAAATGACGGCGGAATGATAACAGCCCGCATAAAGGAAGGCAGATTCTATTATAAAGGCAAAATAAAGAAAAATGAACTTCCCTGGAACATAGATATCAAGTATTTTCTTGATGGAGAACCGATCAGCACCGGGGCGCTTTCCGGAGCTGCAGGCAATGTCAGGGTGCAGATCAAAACAGAGAGGAACCAAAATGTCGATCCTTCGTATTTCGAAAATTATATGCTGCAGATATCCATGGAATTGGATGCAGAAAAATGTAAAAACATAAAGGCATCAGGAGGGACTTTTGCCAATTCGGGAAACAATAAGATGGTATCATTCTCCATAATGCCCGGCAAGGAAGGTATAGTATCCCTTACCACGGATTCATCGGCGTTTGGCATGGATGGCATAGACATAACAGCACTGCCTTTTTCAGCAGTCATAGATATACCGGATATTTCATCGCTGGAAAAGGGTATGACATCCATCGTATATGGTATAGGACAACTGGAGCAGGGAGTGACAGAATTCCAGAAAGGACTTAAAAAAATCGATTCCGGTTCTTCGCAGCTGATCAGCAGTTCTGAAAAAATAAAGAATGCCCTGCAGACAATAAATAATTCTCTGGCAGCCGGACAGGGTGGATTTGATGCGGAGACCCTTGGAGTATTGGCAGATGCCCTTGATAATGCAAACGGCACTTTGGGGGATGCAATAAACGAGATACCTGCAGATGATCTGGAACAGGAGGATTTGGACTCCCTGATCTCGGCCCTGACATATGCCAGAGACGCCGGTCAGGCCACAGAAGAAGATATGACGAACCTGGATAAGCTCATAAACACCTATGACAAAGCACAGATAGTAAAAAGCATTTACGGCAGTTCCGATGTTTCCGAGGTCTTTGTTTCATCTTCACTGGCTCTTGGTGGCGCCGGAGAAGGTATAGAAGATCTTCAGCATAATATATCACTTTTGAATGAAAAATATTCTCTTTTTCATTTGGGACTGGTTTCTTATTCTGAAGGGATATCGGAAAGTGCCAGGGGATCCTCGGCACTGAAAGAAGGTGCAGCTGAACTTTATCAGAAAACATCAGGAATACCTTCTTTGATATCGGAAAAGATAGAAAGTGCCATTTCAGAATATGATAAATCAGACTATAGAGCCACATCCTTTGTTTCAAAGAAAAACACAAAAGTCAGTATGGTGCAGTTTGTCATCAGGGCAGACGGCATAGAAAAAAAGGATAACTGCTCAAAATGCGGCACTGCAGATAAAAGATCCCCGGGCAAAAATGCCGGGATCAAGAATGGTATACAGGGAATAATAGAAAGATTCAAAGCACTTTTTTAGCCCATGGGATAAAGAAGCACAACCGCCTTTTTTTGAAAACGAAAAAAGGCATAAAAAGCTCATCGCAGCCACAAAATTCTTGACCAATCCATTGAAATGCCCTATACTTACTTCATAATCTAATATAAGGCGAAGAGTGGGAGGAGTAGGAGAAAAAACTGCCCATCAGAGAAGGAGGTCCCTGGCTGAAAGATTTCCGGGAAAAGAATTTTTCGAAGGTTGCCCATGAGCCTTGCAGTTTAAAGAGTCGTATGTATCATACTGATATGTATGGAATAAAGGTGGTACCGCGGAAAATATTTCGTCCTTTTATTGCCAAAAGCATTAAAAGGACATTTTTTTATAAAAAAGGAGCACATAAAATGACAGAAAAAGAAATCAATATAGCCAAAACCTATGACCCAAAGGATTTTGAAGAACGCATATATGAGAGATGGGAAAAAAGCGGAGCTTTCAAAGCTGAAAGAGATCCGGACAAAACTCCTTATACTATAGTTATGCCGCCGCCCAACATCACAGGGCAGCTGCACATGGGACATGCCCTTGATCAGACCCTTCAGGACATACTAACAAGATGGAAGCGTATGCAGGGATTTTCTGCTCTTTGGCTCCCGGGAAGCGATCATGCCAGTATTGCCACGGAAGTAAAGGTGGTAGAAAAAATCAGGGAAGAGGAAAGCAAGGAAAAAGAAGAAATAGGCAGAGAAGAGTTCCTGAAAAGAGCATGGGAATGGAAAAAAGTATACGGCGGTAAAATAACGCGTCAGTGCAGGAAACTCGGCGACTCATGTGACTGGAGCAGAGAGCGGTTCACCATGGATGAGGGATGCAACAAAGCAGTAAATGAGTTTTTTGTTCATCTTTACAACAAGGGGCTGATATACAGAGGTAATCGTCTAATAAACTGGTGCCCGGAATGCGGCACATCTATTTCGGATGCCGAAGTAGAGCATGAAAACAAAAAAGGCGCTTATTGGTATTTCAGATATCCGTCAAAGGACGGGGGAAAAGATATGGTCGTGGCCACATCAAGGCCGGAGACCATGTTCGGTGATGTGGCGATCGCAGTGCATCCGTCGGATGAAAGATACAAGGAAATGGTAGGTAAAAAAGTCCTTCTTCCCATAGTGAACAGGGAGATACCGGTCATAGCAGATACTTATCCCGATCCGGAAAAGGGGACAGGTGCCGTAAAAATAACTCCGGCACATGATTTTTCTGATTTTGAAGTGGGGGAAAGACACGGCCTTGAAAGATTATCCTGCATAGATGAGGACGCAAGGATGAATTCCCTGGCAGGCAAATATGAAGGAATGGACAGATACGAATGCAGAAAAGTCTGGGTGGCGGATCTTGAAAAGGGCGGATATCTTGTAAAAACAGAAGAAATAGAAATACCCATCGGAGGGTGCTATAGGTGCAGCACGGCAGTTGAACCCATGCTTTCCGATCAGTGGTTCGTGGCAATGGAGGAACTGGCAAAACCGGCCATAAGAGCTGCAAAAGACGGTGAACTTATACATGTGCCCGAGAGATTTGAAAAAACATATCTGAATTGGCTGGAAAATATAAGAGACTGGTGTGTTTCAAGACAGCTCTGGTGGGGACACAGGATCCCGGCATGGTACTGTGAAGATTGCGGAGAGATAAATGTTGCCGTCAATAAGCCTGAAAGATGCAAAAAATGCGGCAGCAAAAGGATGCATCAGGATGAGGATGTCCTTGACACATGGTTTTCATCGGCATTGTGGCCCCTCTCGACTCTGGGCTGGCCAGATGACACAAAGGATCTGAGATATTTTTATCCCACATCGACCATGGTAACAGGATATGACATCATATTCTTCTGGGTAGTAAGGATGGTCTTTTCCGCCATGGAAATAACAGGAGAAGTTCCTTTTAAACACGTATTCATACATGGGCTCGTAAGAGATCATGATGGTCGTAAAATGAGCAAGTCACTGGGAAATGGCATCGATCCCCTGGAGGTCATAAATGAATTCGGTGCGGATGCTTTGAGATTCATGCTGGCCACAGGCATAACTCCCGGGAATGACATGAGATTCCAGGAAGAACGTCTTCAAATGGCCAGAAACTTTGCCAACAAACTTTGGAATGCATCAAGATTCGTCATAATGAATATCAAAGATGAAGAGGGGAAGTTCCTTCCCGCTGTGCCCATAGTTGCTGAAAACGAAAGACTCCTTCAGCCGGAAGACAAATGGATCATATCGACCACAAACGAGACAATAAAAAAAGTCACAGAAACCATGGAAAAGTTCGATCTGGGACAGGCAGGTCAAAAGGTATATGAAGCCATATGGAACCAATACTGTGACTGGTATATCGAGATCGCAAAAGGGAGGCTTTACGGCAGTGACGACGAAGAAAAAAAAGTTGTAAGGGGAGTACTGCTTTTCATATTGAAAGATATGCTGAAAATACTGCATCCTTTTATGCCTTTCATAACCGAGGAGATATGGGGAGCTCTTCCGGGCAACGAGGACACAAATGAAGATCCTTCGAAGTTTCTTATGAAGACCCTCTGGCCTTCCTATGAAAACAAAGAGCTTTATCCGGAAGAAACAAAAAAGCTTGAAATGGCCATGGAGATAATAAGAGCAGTAAGGAACATAAGAGCAGAAGTTGAGGTCCCGCCCTCAAAGAAACTGAGTCTTGTGATACTCTCTTACGGAACGGCAATGGAAACTGCAAGATCAGGGGAAAGGTACATAAAAAAACTGGCAAATATAACGAACATATCATTTATTGAGGATAAAGAGGATATTCCCGAAGATTCCATGTCTTCGGTTACCGGAGGGGCTGAAATATTCATACCTTCCGATGATCTTATTGATTATGATGAGGAAACAGCAAGACTGACAAAAGAAAAGAACAGGCTAAAAAGTGAGGTACAGCGAGTAGAAAAGAAACTGGCTGATCCGGGATTTGTCAGCAAAGCACCGAAAGAGGTCATATCAAAGGAAAAAGAAAAACTGACCAAATACGTATCAATGCTTGACAAAGTCTGTGAAAGGCTTGTTTATGCAGAAAGTAAAAAGAAGAAATGAACGCAGAACAGAAAATAGCAAAATTCAAAAGATTCGGTAGCGTGCTGGGTCTTGAAAGAATAAAAAAACTCATGGAACTGCTGGGAGATCCCCAGGAAGAACTTGGGATCATACATGTGGCCGGGACCAATGGAAAGGGATCTGTGTGCAGGTTCATATATGAGGCGCTTAGGGCGAACGGTTATAGGGCAGGTCTCTATAACTCGCCTTTTGTTGAGGATTTTTCCGAGAGGATCGAATATGACGGGAAGGGCATCCCAAGGGATGAACTGGAGATCTGCACTGACCGGGTGATAGAAAAATCCCGGGTAATGATGCAAAACGGGTATGATTCTCCTACGGAATTTGAGATACTGACGGCAGTGGCATTTTTGTATTTCAGCAGGATGAAGCCGGATCTTGTGGTGATGGAAGTTGGACTCGGAGGCAGAGGAGACTCTACTAATATCATAAAAAATCCTTTGATATCGGTGATAACCTCTATTTCCCATGATCACGGGGACAGATTGGGGAACACGATCAGAGAAATAGCTTCTGAAAAAGCCGGAATAATCAAATCCGGTGCCCCTGTCGTTATAAATGTGAAAAGGGAAGCAAAGATATTGCTTCAAGAGGTCGCCCGTCAAAAAGGGAGCAGTATTTTTGATGCGGGAGAAGCAAAGCCCAGGATATTGGAATGCGGTCCCCACGGAAGTATTTTTGATGTTATGCTGAATGATACTGAATATAAGGGAATAAAGCTGAAAATGGCAGGACGGCATCAAATCGATAACGCTTTGACAGCTCTTGCAGCTATTGAAATTTTGCACAAAAATAGTATAATAAAAGTCAACCCTGAAAAAATCCGTAAAGGCATGGAAGAGGCATTTATGAAAGGCAGATTTGAAGTCATAGACATTGGCATACCATGTGTGCTTGATGGTGCACATAATGTTGACGGGATGGCAAAACTGACAGACAGCATCGGAAGATTTTTCCCGGACAGAAAGCCTCTTTATGTGATCGGCATGATGGCGGATAAGGATGTGGATGGTATCATATCCATACTTGCAGATTCGGCCAAAGATTTTATTGCCACAGAGCCTGATAACAGCCGCAGACTAAAAGCAGAGATCCTTTGCGGGAAACTTGCAGAAAAAGGCGCGGTATGCCATGCGGTTCCGGATGTAACAGATGCCTTTTTTGAAGCACAAAAGAGAAAAAACGGATTCGGACTGATGGTTTTTGCAGGGTCATTGTATATGATCGGCGATATAAGAAAAAACTTTGGGAGGATATCAGACAATGGCAAATGAAAAAAGAAAAAAAGTGCTGCTCTTTTATAATCCCCACTCCGGTGACGGACTGTTCAAAAATAACCTGGACTTTATAATTGAAAAAGTACAGGCAAAGGGTATGCAACTTATCCCGGTAAGAGCAGCCAGGGACAATATGATAGAAAATGCCTTTGAAAGCATAAAACAGGAAGACTACAGGCAGGTAATAGTGGCCGGCGGTGATGGAACGATCAATATATGTGTGAATTCAATGATCCGAAATAATGTTGATCTTCCGCTGTCGATTTTCCCTGCGGGAACTGCAAACGATTTTGCCTATTACTTCGGTCTGCCTCATGATATCGAAGATATGCTAAGAATAGCCATGGGCGAAAACTATACATATGCTGATGTGGGAAGATGTAACCAAAAATATTTTGTTAATGTGGCTGCCATGGGAACGCTGGTGGATGTGAGCCAGAAAACAGATCCCAACCTTAAAAACACCATCGGGGTGATATCATATTATCTTAAGGGCCTTTCGGAGGTGCCAAACCTGAAACCGTTACCGATAAAACTCATAACGCCCGAAAAAACATATGAAGAAAACATGTATTTCATGGTAGTAATGAACGGAAAATCTGCAGGAGGTTTCAAAAAAATATCTCCGGATTCAGATATAAACGATGGCAAGCTGGATGTTATTCTTTTCAAAGAGATGCCTATAGTTGAGCTCATACCGCTACTGGTAAGCATATCCCAAGGCAGGCATCCGAAACATAAAAAAGTCCTGGCCTTTCAGACAGAAAAGCTGAGGCTGGAATCTGACGTTGAAGTGCCGACGGATGTGGATGGTGAAAGAGGAGAGAAGTTCCCTCTGGATTTCGAAGTGATACATAAAAAACTGAAAATATTTACTGAAACCAATAATATAAAGGAGAAGGATGCTGGAAACAAACGCAGACTATAACAGCCTGAAAGAGTTTTTTATAAAAAACGGTCTTGAATATGAGGATGACGAAAAAGTCGATGATCACATCGTTTGTTCGTGGCAGATAAGGGAAGGCCAGAAGCAAAGTATAATTGCGGGAGCCCTGCTCATTAAGAGTAAGGGCGAGTTTATCCTGGACGGAATAGCCGTTTCGCAAAGTTACAGGAAAAACAGGAAAGGTTCACTCCTTTTGGGTGAAGTAATAAAAAAAGTCAGGCAGATGGGAGGAAGAAGGATGTACCTTACAGCAAAGGTTCCCGATTTTTTCAGGAAGGCAGGATTTGAAACGATATCCTTCCAAGATGGTCCGGATTATTTCGACTGTTTGTCATGTCCCCAGTACGGCAAAAAATGCCGACCTGAGGTAATGGTTCTGGAGGTGGAAAATGAGAATAATTCTTGACGGAATGGGGGGAGACAATGCTCCTGCGGCAATTGTGGAAGGAGCAGTTAAAGCGGCAGAAGAAATAGAAGATGAAATATATATAATAGGCATCGAAAATATTATTAATGAAGAACTGAAAAAATATAAATATGATGAAAACAGGATACGTGTATTCAATGCCGACGAAGTAATAAGCAATCAGGAGGCCCCGGTCAAAGCAGTAAGAACAAAAAAAGGGTCATCCCTTGTAAAAGGGATTGGGATGCTTAAAGAAGGAGAAGGAGATATTTTTATTTCTGCCGGATCAACAGGTGCCCTTATGGCCGCAGGCCTTTTTACCCTCGGCAGGATACCGGGAATAGACAGACCTGCCATTGCCGCCATATATCCAATGATGGGAGGGATACCATCTCTTCTGGTCGATGCCGGTGCAAACTCCGAGTGCAAACCTGATAATCTGCTGGAATTTGCCATAATGGGAAGTATATATATGGAAAAGGTGATTGACAGAAAAAATCCCAGGGTCGGACTTGTAAATATCGGAGAAGAAGAGAACAAAGGCAGCACACTTACAAAGGCCGCCCATGAACTTCTTGACAGAAGTCATATTAATTTTATAGGCAATGTGGAAGCCAGAGATGTGCCAAAGGGTGTTTGCGATGTTATCGTATGCGATGGCTTTGTGGGCAATGTCATATTAAAACTGACAGAGGGACTGGCATGGAACATACTGAAGCTTCTTAAGAAGAAATTCACGGAAGGGGCAAAGGCAAAATTGGGTGCGGTTTTTCTTGCAGGCAAGATGAGAGAGCTGAAAGCCGAATTTGATTATTCCGAATACGGAGGGGCTCCCATACTGGGCGTAAAAGGACCCCTCATAAAAATGCATGGTTCTTCGGGAGCAAAAGCTGTGAAGAACACGATAATAAAAAGCATACCATATGCTGAAAAAAAGGTAGTAGATACTATTCAAAATGCGGTTTTGGATATTGAGGAGATAATCATAAGTGAACAGGACTGAATTTCAGCAGCTGATAGGATATTACTTCAAGGATATAGAGTTGTTTGAAAAAGCATTGACTCACAGCTCTTTTTTCCGCGGAAGAGGCATGGGACCCGGCAAGGACAATGAGCGCCTTGAATTTCTGGGAGATGCTCTTCTTGATGCAGTTATCAGTGAAGAACTTTACAAAAGGATGCCCTCGGGAGAAGAAGGAAAACTTTCAAAAACAAGGGCCCTTGTGGTCTGTGAGACTTCTCTTGCCCAAATAGGCAATTCTCTTTTTATCGGGGATATACTTCGTCTTGGAAAAGGAGAAGATATAAGCGGAGGAAGACACAGGGATTCCATTATAGCCGATGCAGTGGAAGCGGTCATAGGAGCAGTATTCCTTGACGGGGGATTCGATGCCTCCAAGAAGGTCGTGCTGCCTCTATTTGAAAAAACCCTGAAAATGGCCATGGACGGAAAACTGAAAAGTGACTACAAATCTGAATTTCAGGAAATGGTGCAAAGCAGCGGAACCGCCGAAATAGGCTATGTTCTTAAGCGGGAGGAAGGCCCGGATCATGACAAAACTTTTTATGTAGATCTTTTTGTGGACGGACAGGAAGCCGGTAAAGGCACCGGTAAAAGCAAGAAAGAGGCCGAGCAGAATGCTGCAAAAGAGGCTATAGCAAGGAGAAAACAGAATGTATTTTAAGCGTATCGAAATGCAGGGATTCAAGTCATTTGCAGAACCTGTTACTATCGAGTTTGATAAAGGCATAACATGTGTAGTGGGCCCCAACGGAAGCGGGAAAAGCAATATAAGCGACGCGATAAGATGGGTACTTGGAGAACAGAGCCCCAAAATGTTAAGGGGCGGCAAAATGGAGGATATCATATTTGCAGGAACATCCAGCAGAAAATCGAGAGGTATGGCAGAAGTCACTCTTGTAATAGATAATTCAACGGGCATACTGCCCATAGATTACAATGAGGTCGCCATAACAAGAAGGATGTATCGCTCGGGAGAAAGCGAGTACGCAATAAACAATAACCAGTGCAGGATGAGGGACATAAGGGAGCTCCTTATGGATACCGGCATAGGTGTTGATGGATATTCACTTATAGGCCAGGGGCAGATAGCTGATATAATAAGCAACAAGTCAGACAGCATCCGTGATATTTTTGAAGAAACTGCCGGTATAGTAAGCTACAGAACAAAAAAAGCGGAAGCCGAAAGAAAACTTTCATCAACAAACTCAAACATGGAAAGGGTCAATGACATAATAAGGGAGATAGAGGGAAGGATAGGCGGACTGAAGGATGACAGCGAGAAGGCTGCATTATATCTTGAACTCAGAGACAGATATAAAGAACTTGAAATAAATATAACACTTAAGAATATAGAAAACATCGAAAGAAAAAACCGGGAATTCAAGGATGATGCCGGAACCCTCCAAAATGAGATTGAAGAAATCAGAACCTCCGCAGACGAGATAGAAAAAAATCTGGGGAAAGACAGAGAAAAAAACGAAGAGCTGGAAAAACAGTGTAATGAAAGAAGAGCCAGGCTCCTTGATATAATAGAAGAAATAAATTCGCTGGTGAACAGAAGTGAAGTAAACGGTGAAAGGCTTGCTTCCATAGAGAAGAACAACAGAAGGCTTCTTATGGAAATAGCCGCATTAGAAGAAAAGCTCAGCAAAGAAAAAAAAGATTCAAAGGAACAGTTTGAAAGCAAAGAACGCATTGAAAGAGAGCTTGCCCTGCTTTCCGATGCCCTGGAAGAGAAGATAGCAGATCATGCCGGGATATATGAAGCATTAAATAAAAAAACAGAGGAAACAGAGCAACTGAAGGAAAGACTTTTCAGACTTCACGGGGATATAAGCTCAAAAAAAGCGGAAATGAAGAGCCTTCAGAATCTGAAAGACACATTGAAGAACCGCCGCGTGGAAGTGCTTGAACAAAAAGAAAACGGAGAGAGCCACAGCATAAGTGCAACCTCTGCCCTAAAAGATGCAAAGGCCAAAAGAGATTCATTAAGCTCTGAAATGGACAGAATAAGAGAAGATATCGAAAAAACAAGAAAGAGCTACAATGATATCATCCAAAACGAAAGGTCTCTTGCAGGGAAACTTGAAGAACTGAAAATAGAAATAAGCAGGCTTTCCTCCAGAAAAAAGACAATAGAAGAAATGGAAAGCAATTATGAGGGTTACAACAATGCAGTGAAGTTCATAATGAGATCAGAAACAGGAGGGATACACGGTGTTGTTGCGGAGCTTATAAATGTACCCGAAGGATATGAAGTGGCAATGGAGACAGCTCTTGGAGCAGCCCTTCAGAACATAATATGCGAGAATGACATAGCAGCAAGGGAAGCAATAAATCAGCTGAAACACAATAAAGCAGGCAGACTTACTTTTCTTCCCATGAACTCCATAAGGCCCGGAAGAAAAGAAAACCGGGATGATCTGATAAAAATGCCCGGTTTTATGGGTTATGCAGTAGACCGGATCGGCTTTGATCAAAAATACAAAAGTGTGATGGACTACCTGCTGGGCAGAGTCGTAATAGCAGATAATATGGACAATGCTATACTTATGTCAAAAAAGACGGGCGGCGGCTTAAGGTATGTGACCCTTGAAGGAGAAATAATAAATTCAGGAGGGGCAATAACAGGAGGCAGATACAAAAACAAAACAGCAAATCTATTGGAAAGAAAAGCGGAAATCTTCAAAATGGAAACACGCCTTAAGGAAATGAGTTCCGAAAAACAAAAACTTGAAGAGGACCAGTCGGCCATGCGCAGAGCTCTTGAAGAAAAACTGGTGGTGATAAAAGAGAATGAAGAGATTTTCAGAGAAAAAGAACGAGAATTTTTTGCCGGTGAAAATGAAGTAAAAGTAATGCAGACAGCCCTTGATGACTTTGAAAACAGCAGCGAAAAATGGCAGAGAGAGCTTGCAAATATAGACAGAGAACAGGCGCTTTCTGATGAGACAGTCAAAAAACTGGATATAGAATCAAAAGAACTCGAAGGAGAAATCAAAAAAACAGAAAGAGAAATCGAAAATCTGTCGGAAATGATCGAGAAAGAAAAGCAAACGGCGGATGCCGCAGGAGAAGAAATAACCGGGGCAAAGATCGCACTTGGTGCCGCAGAAAGTGAAAAAACAAAAATCGATGCCATTGTGAACAGAATAAATGAAACTATAAATGAGGCAGAAAAAGAAAAAGAGATAAAGACCGGCGAACTGGAACAGCTGAAAAAAGAAAGGGAAAGTATTCTTTCGGGAGTCAGCAGCAATGAAGGTCTGGTACATGATAAAGAAGAAGAAAAAGAACGTTTAAGCAAAGAGATTGAAGAAATGGACGCTGAAAAAAGCAGCACGGGCAAAAGGATGGGTCTGGCTTCTCAAGAAAGAGAAGAACTGCTCAAAAAAATAACAGCATTGCAGGACAATAAGTATGAAGCCGAGATAAGGATAGCAAGACAGGAAACCCAGCTGGAAAACTATAAGGAGAAACTTTGGGAGGAATTCGAGACATCCTACATTCAGGCCATAGAGTTCAAGAAACAGGATTTTATAATGGCTCCTGCAGTAAAAGAAAACAGAGAAATAAAAACAAAGATCAAAGAACTGGGAGAAGTGAATGTTGGAGCGATAAAGGAGTACAAAACAGTAAAAGAAAGATATGATTTTCTTAACGGACAGAAAAACGATATTGAGACATCCATGAATGAACTCCTAAAGATCATAGAAGACATGGACAAAATAATAAAGGCAAGATTCAAAGAGAGTTTCGATCGGATAGCTGAAAACTTTGAACTTGTTTTCAAAGAATTTTTCGGTGGAGGGACGGCTAATATAAGGCTTGATAACGAAGAAGATCCCTTGAATGCCGTAATAGAAATAACGGCACAGCCGCCGGGCAAACAGCTGAGACATATAAATCTTCTTTCGGGAGGAGAAAAAACAATGACTGCAATAGCGCTTATGTTTGCCGTCTTGAAGACAAAACCGACACCCTGCTGCATACTTGACGAGGTGGAAGCTGCCCTTGATGACAGTAACATAGATATATTTGCAAATTATCTCAAGAATTTTGATGACATACAGTTTACCCTTATAACTCATCAGAAAGCGACCATGGAACATGCAGATGTGATGTACGGAGTAACAATGCCTGAAAGGGGCATATCAAAGATATATTCTCTTTCCCTTGGGGAAGAACCTCTTATGTAAAACTGCCGGGGCAATAAACGGCAGCCAAAAAAAGGAAGAAAAATGACTCTTGAAAAACAAGAAAAAAGTTTTTTCGGCAGAATGTCAAGGAGACTTTCCGATGCAATAATGGCAAGACCTTCAATTGATGATGAATTGCTGGAAGATATAGAAGAGATCCTGATAACATCCGACATAGGTATGGAAACAACGGAAAAAATAATAGATGCCTTAAGGGAAGATGTAAGAAAGGATCGCCTTGATACGCCGGAAAAAGTAAGAGGCCGTTTAAAAGAAATAATGATCTCTCTGGTGGATAAAGGGGAGAGACATGAGCTCTCAGATGAGTATCCAATGATCATACTTATGATAGGCATAAACGGAGGCGGGAAAACTACCACCATAGGGAAGCTGACATACAAGCTCAACAATAAGGGCAAAACAGTCATGCTGGCGGCGGCAGACACCTTCAGAGCCGCTGCGGGAGAGCAACTTTCCATATGGGCCCGGAAGGCGGGAGTCAACGTGGTGATCCACAGAGAAGGAGCAGACCCTTCCGCTGTTATATTCGATGCCATAATATCGGCAAAAGCAAAGGGAATAGATGTCCTTATCTGTGATACGGCCGGCCGGCTGCAAAACAAAAAGAACCTTATGGCAGAACTTTCAAAAATGAACAAAGTAATAGAAAGAGAATTTCCTGAAGCATCCAGAGAGACCCTGCTGGTACTTGATGCCACCACAGGCAAAAATGCCGTTTCCCAGGCCAGAGAGTTCAGCAGCATAACAGATGTAACGGGGATAATAATAACAAAACTTGACGGAACCGCAAAAGGCGGAATTGCTTTGACAATAGCCGACGAATTCGATATGCCCATAAAATTCGTCGGTACAGGAGAAAGCATAGAAGACCTTCAGAAATTTGTTGCCCAAGAGTTTATAGGGGGTATATTTGATGAGTAAGCCCCTGGTTGCCGTTGTCGGAAGGCCCAATGTGGGAAAATCCACTTTTTTCAATAAAGTGGTGGGACGCAGAGTCTCCATAGTAGAAGACACACCGGGCGTAACAAGAGACAGGATATACGCCGAAGCCGAATGGAGAAACATAGCATTTGGGATAATAGATACGGGAGGCATCGATGCGGGAAGCGAAGAGGTGATACCCGCCAGTATGAGGGAACAGGCGGAGATAGCAATGGATACTTCTGATGTCATCCTTTTTATGACCGACGGAAGAGAAGGACTTACAGCCGATGACAGGGATGTGGCTCAGATGCTCAGAATGACAGGCAAAAAAGTCGTTCTTGTGGTCAATAAGATAGATACTGCCAGGATACCTGCTGACTTTTATGACTTTTATGAACTGGGGCTTGGAGAACCGATAGCCATATCTGCAGAAAACATGCTGGGCATAGGAGATCTGCTTGACATAGTCATCGAGAATTTCCCCGAAGGAACAGATCAGCAGGAAGAAGATCTGATAAGGATCGCAGTGACCGGCAAACCCAATGTGGGCAAATCTTCGCTGATAAATGAGATACTGGGGGAAAACAGAGTTATAGTATCTCCTGTTGCCGGTACCACAAGAGATTCTATCGATACCCCATTTGAAAAGGACGGAGATAAGTATCTTTTAATAGATACGGCGGGAATAAGACGCCGAAGTAAAGTAAACGAGAATATAGAAAGATACAGTGTAATAAGAGCGGTGGCGTCAGTAGAAAGATGTGATGTCTGCCTGGTGATGATAGATGCACAGGACGGAGTAACAGAACAGGATAAAAAAATTGCCGGACTTGCCCATGAAGCGGGAAAAGGCATAGTGATCATAGTAAACAAATGGGATATGATAAACAAAGAAACAGGGACCATGAAAGAATTCCAGAAACAAATAAACAGAGAAATGGCTTTTCTTTCCTATGCACCTTCAGTGTTCATTTCCGTCAAAGAGAAGCAGCGAGTAGACCGGGTAATAGCCTTTGCCAAAAGCGTTGCCGAGAGCAGGGCAATGAGGGTCCCCACGGGACAGCTCAACAGTTTGATCGCAGATGCAGTGATGATGAAGCAGCCTCCTGCTGACAAAGGCAAAAGACTTAAGATATATTATGCAACTCAGGTAGGGATAAAGCCTCCGCTTTTTTCCTTCCAGGTAAACTCCAGGGCTCTTATGCATTTTTCTTATTCCAGATACCTGGAGAACAGGATAAGGGATGTTTACGGATTCAGCGGAACATCTATCAAATTTGTTTTCAGAGAGAAGGGTGAAAAAGATAATGTATGAATTTTTTACCGGATATGAGACAGATGACATAAGAATCAAAGTAATCACTGTCATTACCATGGTACTGGCCTATTTTATGGGAAATATTTCTCCTGCCACCATTATAGGAAGGATCATGGGGATAGATATAAAAAAAGAAGGCAGCGGAAATGCGGGCACCACAAATGTATTGAGGGTCCTTGGAGCAAAGGCTGCCGTGCTTACACTGGCGGTGGATGTCCTTAAGGGAGTGGCTGCAGTACTGATAGGTTATTATGCTGTGGGGATCCCCGCAGCAATGCTTTGTGCCCCTTCCGTGACAGCAGGGCATATATGGCCCGTTTTGCTTAGATTCAAAGGCGGAAAGGGTGTTGCTACTATTTTTGGGGCACTTACTGCCCTTGAACCGCTAATGGGGCTTACTGCTCTTGCCCTTGTGGCAGCGGCAGCGTTCATATCAAGAAGAGCATCGGTGGGTTCCATAGTAGGGGCAGTGGCTCTGCCCTTTATAGCATGGTTCTTTATGCCGAAATTAATAGTTATTGCATGTTTACTTGGAGCCCTTGTATTGTTTTCACACAGAAGCAACATAATAAGACTGGTAAAAGGCGAAGAACCAAGGATAAATTTTGGAGGGAAATCATGAAAAAAATAGGCGTTATCGGTGCGGGAAGCTGGGGCACAGCTCTGGCTATAACCCTTGGAAGCAAGGGACATGAAGTGAAGATATGGGATCTTGATTCCGTGCATCTTGAAGAATGCAAAAAGAACAGGGAAAATGTAAGATATCTTCCGGGAATAAAGTTCAATGATAATATTCAAATGGCTGATACTGCAGAAGAGGCAATAAGCGGAGCTGATATAGTTTTGTTCTCTGCGCCGGCACAGCATTTCAGAAGTGCGTTCAAAGGCGCAATGCCATATATAACTGAAGATATGGTCATAGTCAATGTGGCAAAGGGCATAGAACAGAAAACTCTCTGCAGGATGTCTGAAGTGGCGGAAGAACTTATGCCGCAGGTAAAATATGTGGTTTTATCCGGGCCTTCCCATGCGGAAGAAGTGGGAAAACTTTTACCGACCACAGTTTCTGTGGCTTCAAGAGACAGGAAGCTGGCTGAATACATACAGGACATTTTTATTACAGACAGATTCAGAGTATATACAAATGATGATGTGGTGGGAGTGGAGCTTGGAGGCTCCCTAAAAAACATCATAGCTTTAGGTGCCGGTATATCCGACGGGGTAGGATTCGGTGACAATGCCAAGGCGGCGCTTATGACAAGGGGCATGGCGGAGATATCCAGACTGGGCATAGCTTTGGGTGCGGAAAAAGAAACATTCCTGGGCCTTGCCGGAGTGGGAGATCTTATTGTTACCTGCACAAGTATGCATTCGAGAAACAGAAGATGCGGAATAATGATAGGAGAAGGGATGAAGCCTGAAGAGGCCACAAAAAAAGTCGGCATGGTCGTGGAGGGAATGTTCACCACAGAAGCGGCATATGAACTGGCAAAAAAAGCAGAAATTGAAATGCCCATAACAGAAGGCATATACAGAATAATAAAAGGAGAGATCAGTGCAAAGGAAGCTGCAGAGGAGCTGATGGGGCGAGACAGAAGACATGAAAAAGAATAGGAAATTCCACATACAGACCTTTGGCTGTCAGATGAATGAAAGAGATTCAGAAACGATAGCCGGGCTATTATCAAAAATGGGATATTCCGTTACCGCAGAACGAAAGGAAGCTGACGTTGCAGTGATAAACACCTGCAGCGTCAGAGAACATGCGGACAAACGGTTTTTCGGCACATTGGGACAGCTAAAAAAAATAAAAGAGGCTCGTCCCGATTTTGTTGTTTGTGTATGCGGATGCATGATGCAGCAGCGTCATATAACAGATGTCATAAAAACAAAGTACCCATGGGTAGATGTCATATTCGGCACGCATAACATACATGAACTCCCCGTGCTCCTTGAAGAAGTCGAAAAAGAAAAAGAAAACAGGACTCTTTTCAAAAAAAACGGGATCATGGAAAGGGGGAAAGGCCTTATATCAGTATGGGAAAATGGAGAAGGCATCGTGGAGGATCTGCCGTCTTCACGACTTTACAGACACAAGGCATTTGTGAACATAATGTACGGATGCAATAATTTCTGTACATATTGTATCGTACCTTATACAAGAGGCAGGGAGAGGAGCAGAAAACCCGCAGATATTTTGAATGAAGTCAAAAAACTTGCCGCAGACGGAGTGAAAGAAATCACCCTTCTGGGGCAGAATGTAAATTCATATAAAGGCATAACAGGACCGGCAGATGTTTCACACGGAGAGACAAATAACGGGAAGAAGCAAACGGA
>Ga0209723_1003044_pt1 | contig 20979 bp, 14 predicted proteins | sample BiotimSIPDNA_2_FD_185750 | JGI IMG/M metagenome (GOLD analysis project Ga0209723, IMG submission 185750) | Anaerobic biogas reactor microbial communites from Washington, USA - Biogas_R2 time_0 SIP DNA (SPAdes) (version 2) | ecosystem: Engineered > Bioreactor > Anaerobic > Unclassified | place... | reverse complement strand
AGTAGGTCGCCCAAGGCATCCGTTCTAATCTTTTTGAAATAAAACATTTACAGTTGATAATAACTTGGAATGTTACGAAAAAACACCCGAAAATGTCTGAAGAGCCATATTTTTCAGGTATTTTTAACAGCAGTGGTTCTGGATGCGGGAGAAATATCATTTTCCTCTGTTCACACCGTAAAAAAGGATATGAATGCATTATCAAAACCCGATTATCAGGCCCCCAAGTGAGGCCAACAGCATTCTTCTGCAGGTCACAACAGGCTGTTCCCATAACAGGTGTGCTTTTTGTGGCATCTATAAGGATATCCCTTTCAGGATAAAAGAGTACGTTGTTATACTGGATGACCTCAGATTTGCAAAAACGAACTTCCGGAATCTTGAAAGGGTTTTTCTCTGTGATGGAGATGCTCTGATTATTCCTCAGAAACGGCTTGTTCAGATACTTACTGATATCCGTACACATCTGCCCTGGACAACCCGTACCGGTACCTATGCAAATGCAAAAAGTATCGCACGCAAATCACTCGATGAACTCAGGGAGCTCAGGAATTTTGGGCTGCGGATTGTTCATATGGGTTTGGAATCGGGCGATGATGAGACGTTGCGAAGGATGGGGAAGTGGGGAGACTCATCGATGATTGTCGAGCAGGGAATAAAACTGAAAGAAGCCGGAATAAACCTGTTTGTTACAGTTATCTCTGGTCTGGCAGGAAAAGAGCGTTCTTCCATACATGCCAGGAGCACAGGAATAGCCCTGACCAGAATGAATCCTCAGTATGTTGGTGCTCTCAGTCTGATGCCTGTGGAAAATTCGCTCCTTTATAACTGGATTTCCAGTGGTCTCTTTAAAGAGTTGACGCCACGGGAGCACCTGCAGGAAATTCGCATGATGTTTGAGAATACAGATCTTAATCCCGGGTATTTTTATGCCAACCATGCATCTAATTACCTTCCGTTAAGGATCAGGCTTCCACGTGATAAGGAGGCTGCCTTAACAACAATCGATGCGGCGCTCAGAGGTGAGCTGAATCTTACTCCTGAGTGGCTGAGGGGGCTATAAGCAGCTCATCGAACGATCGATATTCATTATTCATTATCTTCCTCTGCGCTGCCCTGAAAGGGCACTTTATATCAGTTAAAATCAATGTCCGATGTCTTACAAGTTAATTTTTGTGTGCTAGACAGACAGTTGTGTTTTTGGGTTTTTCTCATGAAATCATTATTTTCATTATATAGTGGCTTTCCGCGAGCCTGCTTTATATTTGCTGCGGACAAGCTTATATATAGTCAGTCTGAATCGCTGCAGCTTCGATTTTTTACTGCTAAGCCAAAATTACATGCCGGCTGTCTGTTTAGCCGGCTGGCGAAGTAAGAGGCGGCCTTGAAATGGTTCGATGATCCCGGTATTAAAAATCTGCCTGGGTATTGTCCTTGTCGGGCTGGCTATTTTCCTTGGACTTTCAATGCAAAGGAATTTACAAAAATGAATTTTGTTGAGTATCGAATGATAAAAACAAGCTGTAGACCTGTGTTTTTTGCTGTTTTAATAATTCTAAAAATGGTAAATGCCTCAGATAATGTTCCTGATCGGGAGAAAACCTCACTGCTTGATTCTGTTATCTCACAATTTACGGTCAAATACTGCTGTCAGTCATCTCTGGAAGCCTGTCTGAAAAAAAAGGATTCCTGCACTATAGCCACGCGCCTGTATGATTTCGCAAATTGGCTTGTGCAGCTGGATACCGGTCATATAAATATCATGAAACAGCTTGAGAAAAGATACGAGGGTTTTACAGACACCACACATTATTCTATTGATACTTCGCGACTAAAATGGGCTGGCTCACCAGAGGCGCCGGTTCGGGTAATTGTCTATGTTTCTTCCACATGTAATCTCTGTAAACTTGTAACAGGAGAGATTTATGACAGCGTCAGAGTTGGTAAATTGAGCGGAAAAGTGAAACTTATGATAATACCTTTCGGGTCAGGGATAGGCGATATTGCTTTGTATGCAGCCGATTCTGATGGCAGGTTGTGGGAACTGTTCGAGGCTATGAGGAAAAATTCCACACGATACAAAGAAGAAGATATCCTGAACATGGCCAGAGAGGTCGGAATTGAGAAGAAAAAATTCAAACAACTGCTTAATAATCCGCGGTTTCGAAACTCACAGATAAGTGCAAGAGAGGAGGGGACAAAAAACGGGGTGGAGGTTACTCCTACTATTTTTATTAACGAAAAGAGATACAGAAGCTACAAAGACCCACAATGGATAATAGATGCTGCACTGTTTGAGTTTGATAAAATCAAATCAGCCAGTCAAAATTGATAAAATCAGTTACGCGGCTTTCTCCAGCAGCAGCTTTAAGGATCTGTGGATCAGCGGCTCAATACTAGGGCGAAAAAATGAAAACAAAAGGGTGCTGTTAACCTTGAAACCACTCAGCACCACTATCATGCATCAGCTATGCAATCGAAGGTACCAGGAATCCTTTTAAAACACCTTCGCGGCTTCCTGCGCTTTTTCTATTGTCCTGCTCATTATGGCTTCTGCATCTTCTCCGACAATGTCAAGTTTGTCTGCTGAAATGGTTGTAAAGTCGCATATACCTAAGAAATTGAAAAGAACACGCATATACCTGTCGCCCATCTCAAGGGAGTGGTGCGGTTCTGATAAATAGTCTCCGCCGGAAGACGCTGGTGTGATAATGATCCCTCGTTGTGGATGGTTTTTCATGTTCTGGAACTCCCTGGTATAAATAAAACCGGAAAGAGTTCATTCAGCTCTGAAAGAGCGCACTAAGGAGTCAAAAAGTCACGAGTTACAAGTTACAAGTCGCAAGTTAAGAGTAACAAAGGTAAGTTATGTTTTAATGAGAGTGTAAAATTTAACTCATTTTACAAACAATACACGTTGACCTGAGTGCGTTGGAACAAAACGCCCCTGAACTCAGGTGTGAAGAATTACCATATTGAGATTGTTTAAAAAAGAAAACATCAGGTTTAGAAGATTCCATCCTGAATGGAACTATGTAGTATTACGTCCCACGAAGCTTTGAGACATATGATTTTCTGAGACAATTAACTTGACAATACCTTGAATTTTAGCTACTTTATCTATTATTAGCTTCAAACACAAAATTATGCGATGACTGTTTCAATATTGTTTCACTTTACATGCTTCATATGCCATATAGGAAAATGCCACTAATTAAGATCCTGGCCTGCCAGCTTTAATTTCCCATGCTTCTGGATTTTGTCTTTTTTGATCAATTAGTGATCAGTTAAGGCAGATGTTACCAACATGGGAAAAATAGCTGAAAGCCAGAATAATTAATTGGTGTTCGACATAGTAACCCTTTGTTTTACAAAAATTGTATTCTGAAAACACGAGAGGATTACATGAAGTTTTTTAAAAAGCTGAATCCTGTTATTTTTTTTGTCACCATTGTGGCAGGTCAGAGTATATCTCCGGAACAAAAAGAACAGGCCATTCAATTACTAAGGAATAATCCGGATCTGCTAAATCAATACGAGAACAATACTGACATTCAGCCTAAGGACACCGTTACCCCTCTTCTTCCCCCCCCTTCCACACCCATTATTTACAAAGAATTAGAACCCTTACAAAACTCAGTGATTAGTGACACTGTTGTTGATCGGAAAGAGATTTGCGGACGACATGTTTTCCAGCAGGAAAACATATCTCTGATAAATAACCATGCGCCGGAAAATTACGTTATTGTCGAAGGCGATCAAGTGCTGCTTCGGCTATGGGGAAGGATTAATTATGATAAGACTTATACAGTTGGAAAAGAGGGACAGATCTTTATTGAGCCGTTAAACAAAAATGTATACATAAAGGGCATCACTCAACAAAAGATGAGGGAAATAATAAGCCATTTAACATCCACTATGACGGGTATTGAGGTAGATGTGCGGGTTGTTTCTACACATCCAGTCAAAATGAATGTTTTCGGACGGGCAAAAAAACCCGGTACAGTTTTAATTCCACCGTACTGTACATTCTGGCAAGCACTGGTTCATTCAATGGGGCCCTCAGATCAAGGCTCCATACGCGATGTACGACTTATACGCAATGGTAAAGTTTTGATTCCATTTGACACATATGCCTTTTTTAAGGCAGGCAAAATACCGGATATAATGATGCAGGATGGGGACCAGATTTTCTTTGGAGACCTGCAGAATGTCGTTGAAATCAAAGGTATAGTAAGAAGGCCAGGAAAGTATGAAGTGAAGTCCACTGAGACTATAAGTGATCTCATAGAGTTTGCTGGCGGTTTCGATTCTAAAGATATTTCACCCTTGATTGAGGTGGAGCGTTTAATACCACTGGCTGAACGTGATCCTGACAGCCCAACTCGGCGAATACTTGATCTGAAGGCTTTTGATGATGAATGCAAAAGTTTCACTTTATATGATGGGGACATAATCTCGGAAAAAGAGATGCTGGTGGAAGTTGAAAATTATGTAAATATTTCAGGATTAGGAATCAATGTGCCTGGACGTTACTCAATCAAAGGACAACAGAGTTCACTTTGGGATGTTGTCCAGAAAGCGGGAGGTTTTGTCAAAGGGCATTTCCCGAGTATTGAAATTATCAGAAAAACATCTGATGGGTCAAAATCAGTTAAGTTACTTTTGGAGAACCTAAATAGCGCAAGGGTTTTTCTTCTGCAGAATGGCGATTCTGTTTTGACCTATCATGAAACACAGTTTAAGGATGTCACAACAATACAGGTGTTTGGTTATTTTCGTAATCCCGTGAATTTGATGTATTCGGATTCGTTGTCACTTCAAAGCGTCATTCAGAGAGCCGGAGGCCTGGGTGAGGGTGCTCTACCATATGTATATATCAAGAAAACCGATGAGAGGAACATTATTCGCTACGAAACCGTAAAGGTGACTGATGCGCAAAATTATTATATGGCCAAAAGGGACCAGGTATACGCTTTTGATTACAAAAAGTTCACCGGAAAACTTCCTGTGGTCGTTCAGGTAGACGATAGAGAATCCTTAGTACTTGAATACAGTGATGATCTAAATTTGAAAATTATCATTCATCGACTGGGAGCTTTGCCCCCAACGACAGATCGCAATAGTGTTGAAATCTACACACATGATTTCAGCAAACCCGATGTGCATACTTACATGAGAAGGATTAATTTGACACCAGATAACATCTCATCCTGTGATTTGATTCAGGAAGGAACACTTGTCATATTTCGAAAAGATATGAAGAAAGAAAAGATAGGATTAGTTTTCCTGGTCGGGGAATTTGCTAATCCCGGCGGCTATCCTATCATGTACGATAAAGAAACTTTAAAAGAAATCATACTCAGGGCTAATGGCTTTACAAGTCGTGCAAATATTTATTCACTTTACATGAAAAAAAAGGGATACTCAACAGATATTCCTATACAAGTAGTATCGAATTCACCATTAAAAATCAAGAGTGAAATCCTTCTGGCTGATGGTGATTCCATATTTGTGGGGCAGGATAACAACACTGTTGAAATCACAGGGCAGGTTTTTAATCCCGGTATTGTTACATATGTTCAGAGGTATTCATGGCGGGATTACATAAACTCAGCCGGTGGCAAGCTCAAAACGGCTGACATAAACAAGAGCTATATTGTTTATCCCAATGGTAACGCCAGCAGAACAAAAACAAGACGGCTGTTTACGCAGTGCAAGGTAGTTTCCGGTTCAAAGATTATTGTACCTGAAAAATCCGTCAAGCCAGAGAGAGAAAAACCGGTTTTCGATTATAAGGAGTTTCTTGCCTTGGCATCAGGCTCAATGACCCTGTTATTAACAACAATTATTGTTGCCGAAAAAATCAAGTAGGTCGGTAATCAGGAGCAGAACGGGTTACAAGCCCAAAGATAACGCTAAAAGTTGCTAAGGTGCGTTTTTATGAATGAGTCTGTAAGGATCTGTAAGATCGGTATAAATTGTAGTCTGAAAGATTAGTCGAAATTCAGCTGATCTCTCTTTTTTCCGCCGGCAGGCATATTTTTACTCTTTCGAGGTCATTATTGTTTGAATTCCATCCGGTGCTACCGGCGGCTGCAAGGGTACAAAGGGCTTTCGGCCGTACCAGGAATCTTTTTAAAACACCTTCGCGGCTTCTCGTGCTTTTTCTATTGTCCTGCTCATTATGGCTTCAATGTTTTCACCGACAATGTCAAGTTTGTCTGCTGAAATAGTAGTAAAGTCGCATATACCCAGGAAATTGAAAAGAACACGCATATACCTGTCGCCCATCTCGAGGGAGTGGTGCGGTTCTGATAAATAGTCTCCACCCCTGGAGATAATATTTATAGCTTTTTTCCCATGAAGAAGTCCGACGGCTCCATGTTCAGTGTATTTAAAGGAAATGCCCACCACCGTTATGTAATCGATATAAGCTTTAAGGATTGCGGGCAAATTGAGGTTCCACATCGGTTCTGCAATCACATATTTATCGGCTTCTGCAAACTGATAGGCATATTTGAGAACAGGATGTTTTCTGCTTTCTTCTGTTTTAGGCGCGAAGATCTCGGTAAGATCCTGTGTTGTTAAAAACCTAATGTTTTCTTTATAAAGATCGAGGGTGATTATCTGGTCCTGAGGGTGATGTTTTTTATAGGTCTCGATAAATGCCTCTGAAATCTTAAGAGTACGGGAAACCTCCTGGGGTCTGACAGATGCTTTTATGTATAGAACAGTGCTCATTCAGTGTGTTTGCCTCCTGGTAATTATTCATTTTGGAATTCTATGGGTAAAAGTTGGTTATAGTTTCAAAATAATCCTTTTCAGGAAAAGAGTATGAAAATATTCGAGGTATGTATGATAATGTATTAAAGGATTAAAATGAATTTTAGAGGTACCCTAAAGTTGATGATTTCTGAAATTAGGGTTATAATCATTTTATACACCTTCACTTTTAAAGAGGGGAAAATTGCTATGAAGAGATGGTATGATGATCACCGAATCGGTATCCACCTGGACAAATTTAAAACTATGCAGAAAAAAGATCGTGATCCGATCATTAACCATATTCTTCAATTAATACAAAATGATGGAAGGCATTTAATTGATAAAAATGTCTGGAAATTCCCCTTGGATGAAACTGGAAGGCGCTGGTATGATAATGATCCCTCGTTATGGATGGTTTTTCATGGTCTGGAATGTGCAGAAAAAGAGCTGCTTGATAATGTCGCTGATTATCTTGATAATGTGAATATACCGGCTCAGGTAAGGCAATAGTAGGAAAATATCGACTTTCATTTCGGCCAAAGCCGGAAACCATCTATTTCTTCGTAATTACTAATTTGTAATTATTTTTTTTAGAGGGCGTTCCTTTACCAGAAGTCAGAATTTGTAAAGGGTACATTCGTGATGTGGATTTTTCATTATTAATTCTCCATTATTAATTATCTTTCCAATGGCCACAGTGGCGAACCATCCTGTGAAAATTGATCGATTCACGTTCAGGGTTCAACGTTCAGCGTCAATCAAGAACGAACCTCTTCACCTCTTCACCTCTGAACCTCTGAACCTCTGAACCTCTGAACCTCTGAACCTTTGAACCTTTGAACCTTTGAACCCTGAACCCTGAACTTGAGAAGTATTATTTGCAGTATAGTATTTTGTGGATTAACAGAGGCCAGTTAAAAACTGTTTTTCCGATCAGGAGAAAAAAAATTGAAAAAAATACTGCTTACAGGAGGGGGGACAGCCGGACATGTGACCCCTAATATTGCGCTCCTTTCGAAGCTGAGGGAGCTGGGGCTTGAAGTTCACTATGCCGGATCAAAAAAAGGTATCGAACGGGAACTTATGGGCCGTGAAGGAGTGCCCTACCATCCGCTGAGTGCAGGTAAACTGCGCCGGTATTTTGACCTGAAGAATTTTACTGATCTTTTCAGGATAGCGGCAGGTTTTTTTCAGGCACTGGTGCTTATATTGCGGATAAAGCCGCTGATAATTTTCAGCAAGGGAGGATTTGTATCTTGTCCGGTGGTCTGGGCCGGATCGTGTCTGAAGATACCGGTAGTTATACATGAATCCGACATGACACCGGGCCTTGCGAACAAGCTTTCGATCCCTTTTGCAGCGAAGGTCTGCTATAGTTTTCCTGAAACCGGAAAATATCTTCCTTCCGGTAAAGGGGTGCATACCGGACTTCCTGTGAGGCAGAGTCTTTTTAACGGGAAAGCCGATGAGGGGCGGAAACTGTGCGGGTTTACAGACAGTAAACCGGTTCTGATGGTGATCGGAGGAAGTCAGGGATCACAGGTGGTTAATGCGGCGGTGAGGTCATCTCTTGCTGATCTGCTCAAGAAATACAACATCTGTCATATCTGCGGCAAAGGGAATCTCGGTGAGATTAATCCAGGCTATGCCCAATTTGAATATGTCAATGAGGAGCTGCCGCATCTGTTTGCACTCGCGGATCTTGTAATATCCAGGTCAGGAGCCACCACTCTTTTTGAGCTATTTTCTCTGCGCAAAGCCAACCTTCTTATTCCCCTTGGCTCAAACGCGTCGCGGGGCGATCAGATACTGAATGCAGAATCATTTGTAAGACAAGGGTTCAGCAGGGTTCTTTCTCAGGATCATCTGACGCCCTCAACCCTGGTAAAAAGTGTGGAAGAAGCTTTCGGGGCAAGAGAGGAGATGAAAGCGGCGATGGAGAAGAGCAGACTGAGGGATGGAGTCGAGGCGGTCGTTAATGTTATTATTGACACATTAAAATGAAAAGAGTGAAGAATAAGATTTGGAATGCTCTTTCAGATGGTGCTTGACGGAACATGGAGATTAAAAAAGAGGGAAAAGATGAACGGGAGGATGTACGAAGAATTAGAGAAGATTTTCCAGCGTCCGGCGCCGTTTGAAAATTATACGGCAGCGGACCTGTGGACAGATGAGCACACCTCCAAACAAATGCTTGAGTTTCATCTCGATAGTTCAGTTGACATATCCTCACGACGAATTAAGTTTATCGACAAATCGGTCCGATGGATCGCATCGCGCTTTAAAATAGGAAAAAAGACAAAAATTGCTGATTTCGGATGCGGTCCCGGTCTATATGCTCTCAGACTTGCCCGAAAACAGGCTGATGTCACAGGTATAGATTTCTCGCTGAATTCGATTGAATATGCCCGTGAAGCTGCCAGACTTGATGGCCAATCTATCGATTACGTTTGTCAGAATTATCTTGAGTATACCACAGACAAACGATTTGATTTGATACTCATGATCATGTGTGATTTCTGCGCACTCAGCCCTTTGCAAAGACGGCAGATCCTTGAAAAATTCCGTACTCTTCTGCGTCCCGATGGTTCGGTTCTGTTTGATGTCTATACTCTTAATGCATTTAGAAAGCGGCAGGAAACATTGATGCTTGATGTTAACCTGTTAAATGGATTCTGGTCAAAGAATAAATATTATGGATTCCTTAACACGTATAAATATGAATCTGAAAAAGTCATTCTTGACAAGTATTCGATTTTCGAACCGGATAAAAGCAGGATCATCTATAACTGGCTCAAGTACTTTGGTCTGGAAGATCTCAAACGTGAGCTTGAGGATTGTGGTTTGAGGATTAGAGAGATCTATTCAGATGTTGCCGGAAACGCCTATGATCCTGATAAAGATGAAATGGCAGTTATAGCAGATGCTGTGGAAAGTTGAAAATGAATTTGCGGTATAGGTATTGTTCAGGAAATCTTTTTTTGCGTAAACCTGCTCAGTATTTCTGCCGTAACGTTTTCGATGTTTTTACTGTTAACGAGCACATAAAGAATATCACCCGGGAAAATTTCAGTTGAGCCATATGGTGCAATGATTTTGTCGCTGCGGTTTATCATCGTTATTGTGGTGCCTTTGGGCAGGGACAATGCTGAAACAAATACGGATCCCTCGTAATCATCATCGTCGATTGCTATCTCACAGAGTTCCAGATCGCTTGAATGTAAGGTAACCAGTTCCATTGCCTGATTCGGTTTTGGTTTTGGTTTGACCGTCAGCTTCAGCCAAGATGCGATTCTGCTGATAGTGTTTCCCTGAATCAGCATCGACAGTGCAACAGCAAAGAAGATGATGTTGAATATCTCTCTGGAGCCCGGAATGGCAGCTGCTGCAGGGTAGGTTGCAAGTACTATGGGCACCGATCCTCTTAAGCCACACCAGCTTAGAAGTACTTTTTCTCCGTTTTTAAACTTGTCGAAAATAGTGCAGACCCAAACTGTGAGGGGCCGGGCGATAAAAGAGAGGATTAAAAACAGAACAAGTCCCTCTTTCCAGACACTGCCGAATTCTTTTGGGAAAACAAGGAGTCCCAGAATAACAAATATGCCGACGTTTGCTATGGTCTGTACAGCTTCCAGGAACGACTCCAGGGTCTTCTTGTAAGGAATTCCGGAATTTCCCATCAGGAAGCCGGCAAAAAACGCCGAGATCATGCCGCTTGCCTTCAGTACATCTGCCACGCCGAAGGAAAGAAGAATCATGCTTACTAAGTAGATATAAAAGTATCCTCTATCCAGTATTTTTACACGCTGAAAGAGCAAAACACCGATTTTTCCGATTAGAAGACCGATGCCTATTCCGCCAAAAAACTGCCACAAAAGGAAAAACCCGACTTCAAAAGGGTGGTCGATGTTTGCTGTGGCAAACTGAATGGCCATGGTGGTCAAAAGAATGGCCATCGGGTCGTTTGTTGCAGATTCTATTTCCAGAAGCGATGTAAGCTTGTGGCTGATTGGCCTGGTGCGGAGAATAGAAAACACAGCCGCAGCATCGGTGGATGATATGATGCAGCCTATAATCAGTGCGTATTTGAAAGAATAATCAAAAATCAAATAGAGCGCCACTGCTGTAATCAGGGCAGTAAAGATGACTCCGAGAGAGGCCAGGACCATGGATGGGCGAAGGACAGTTTTCAGGATCTCTTTTTTAGTACCAAAGCCGCCGATAAAAAGCACAAAAACCAGGGCGAAATCGGCAAGCGTTTTGGCCATTTTGGGATTATCAAAATAGATTAACCCCAAAACGTCGCTCCCGAACAGTATCCCGACCCCCAGTGCAATGACAACCAGTGGGAGTCTCCATTTACTGGCGACTCTGGCAGTCAGAACGATTGAAATCAGAATCAGAGAGGTGATTAAAAGGTACATTTATCGGTGCGCCTTAAGCAGGTTGCTGAAATTATAAATCCTTACAATATAGTTGTTGCGAACGGCTGGAAATGGGCCAAATTGGCTAAATGCGGGCCGGATGACTGGCGGGGACGGACTGTTTTTTGACTTTATCTAAAGGGTACCTTTAAAATTCATTTACCGCTGCGGACGGCTGTGTACTTTCGTTGCACTGCTCAATTGAGGAATAACAGCAGAATTGCCTGTTTCGTGCGCCCGGCGCAGTGAATTCCCGCCCCCGGCCACGCCTGAAAACTGAGTATTTTGAGGTACCCTAAAGATAAAGAGGTAGTTCGTCCCCGGCACACACATATCTCCACTTCTCTTTGGCCCTGATTATTTTACAGATATGAACGATAAGAAAAGCCGAAACCTTCTGCTGTTTTTTTTCCTGGCCAATATTCTGCTCTCACATGCCAGATCGGGCATATTCTATTCTACAGGAGAACCGGCCGAAAGAGAGCGGATCACTAACGAGTTTATCTCGACTTTTACACCTGATTACAGGATTTTTCCAGAAGTACCCTGCTTACAAAATGTTGATTGTACCGATTTTCAGCCTTGCTATGACCCCGTCTGTCTAAAACTGTTTAATGAGTCGGTACCCCTGACACTCAGAAATCATTCCATTAAAGTTGATTTTTTTAAAAAATTCCTTCAGGAACGTTTCTCTCTTTCCGCATTTTCCAGCGAAGAAGACCCGCTCTTCTGTTAAAACCTGACTTATGCACCCGGCCCTCAGGGGCAAATTGCATCTTTCCCTTGTGCTTAAAGGCTTTTACAAATCGCAGATTCTTCACCAGTGTGGTGCAGCTGTAATTTGTCCAAACCTTTCTGCTGCAAGGTTCAGATGCACTTCATCTATCTCCGGGATTTATAAGTCAGGTAAAAGCAAATCCTGAGTACTACTTAAAAACGATGTATTAATGCTTTTTCCGGGAGAAAAATATCGTGTCTTATAAAGAACTTACAGAGAAAATCCGAAGGTATCACAAGAAGCTTAATGGATCTGTAGTCGAATATGATTTGTCCGGATATGATAAATTAGTCGTGGTTATACTGAAGACAGTAAAAGAACTTGATAAAAAATCCGACAAACAGCTTGAGGTTTTATCAAAAGAGCTGAGGAAAAGAGTGGTAGAAGAAAAAAGTTTGGAATCATTTCTGGTGATGACCTATTCGCTGGTATATGAAGCTGTTAAAAGGGTACTCTGTCTTGAGCCCTTCAATGAACAGCTAATCGGAGCCATTGCGCTTCACCAGGGAAAATGCTCTCAGATGCAAACCGGCGAAGGAAAAACGATGACAGCACTTTTTCCCGCCTGTCTCAATGCTCTAACCGGAAGTGGTGTTCATGTACTTACATTTAACGATTATCTGGCCAGAAGAGACCAGGAGTGGATGAGCGGAGTTTACGGGTTTTTAGGTCTGCGGACAGGATGTGTTCAGGAAGGAATGTCAATTGAACAGAGAAAAGAGGCTTACCTGGCGGATATCACCTACTGTACCGCAAAAGAGGCGGGCTTTGATTATTTGAGGGACAGTATAGCTGTCAGTAAAGATTCTATTGTTCAGAGAGAATTAAACTTCGCAATAGTAGATGAAGCCGATTCAATAATGATAGATGAGGCCAGAGTGCCTCTTGTTATCGCAGGTGCCATCGAAACACAGGATGGAAACTGTGAATCTGTTGGCAGCCTTATCCGGCGGCTTAAGCGGGGAAAAGAGTTTGAGTTTGATGAATACAAGAGGAATGTTTTTCTGACCGAAGATGGAATAAACCGGATAGAAAATGTGTTGAAATGCCAAAACCTGTACGCAGAGGAGAGTTCAGCCCTGTTAGCAAGTATCAATTACGCGCTGCACGCGGAATATCTTCTTCAGTGTGACAAGGACTATATAGTGCGCAATGGCAAGATAGAACAGGTTGATGAGTTTACGGGAAGAGTTGCGGATAAAAGGCGATGGCCTGATGGACTTCAGGCGGCCGTGGAAGAAAAAGAGGGGTGCAGGAATGGGGAAAAGGGACATATCCTGAACTCCATCACTTTACAGCACTTCCTTCAACAGTATCGGAAACTGAGCGGCATGACCGCAACCGCGGAAGCTGCTGAAGAGGAGTTCCGGGAGTTTTACGGATTGCCTGTAGTAGTGATCCCGCCTCATGAAAAGAGTATCCGACAGGATCTTCCGGACCTCATCTTCAGTAGTAAAGAAGAAAAGCGGAAGATGCTGGTAAAGGAGATAGTAAGAGAGCACTCTACGGGACGTCCGGTTCTGGTTGGAACCGGATCTGTTTTGGAGTCCCAGGAGCTGGCGGATGCACTCAAAGAGGAAAAAGTTGATTGTAAAGTATTGAATGCAAAGAACGATGCCAGTGAGGCCCTGATTATTGCTGATGCCGGAAGGATGGGTGCGGTTACAGTATCGACAAATATGGCCGGAAGGGGCACAGATATAAAGCTGGGCGGCGCGGATGAGAGCGGAAGGGATGCGGTTGTAAAACTCGGCGGGCTTTATGTTATCGGAACAAACCGCCATGAAAGCCGTCGTATAGACAATCAGCTCAGAGGTCGGGCGGGTCGACAGGGTGATCCGGGGTTGACAAGGTTTTTTATCAGCACTGAGGATGATCTTTTTATAAGATATAACCTTAAGGATCTGCTTCCAAAGGATACTCTGAAAAGAGCAGGGGACAGCAATATCGGCAAACGACTTTTGATAAACGAGATTTCCAGGGTTCAGCGTATAGTTGAGGGCCAGAACATGGAGATAAAAATAACACTCTATAAATATTCATTGATTACCGAACAGCAGAGAAAAATTGTACATGAGTGGAGAAATGACCTTTTGCTTTCGGATAATTTTCCGGGTCAGTCAGAGGAATGGGGAAAGTTACCCACGGTCTCTATACAAAATAAAACCAGATATAACGATCTCTGCAAAATGGCGGCTCTCTCCTGTCTTGACTCAGGCTGGTCGCGGTATCTCAATGAGATAAATGTGCTCAAAGACTCTATTCACCTTCGAAGGGTTGGTGGGCAGGACCCGCTTTTTGAGTTCCGTAAAATGGCTATAACTATGTTTGATGAGATGCAAAGAGATGTAAAGGAACAGATCGAAAAGGCATTGAAAGAAATAAACGAAGAGGATATTAATACCACGTATGAACGTTATAAGCTCAAAATGCCCTCTGCGACGTGGACATACCTGGTCAATGATGATCCGTTTGAACAGAGGTTTGGACTTCAGCTGCTTGGCAATGTGGGAATATCTCTTGGCGCGGCACTTCTGTGGCCGATAACCGTCCTTACACTTCTGATGGAGAGAAAAAAGGAAAGGAGAATAAAAAATAGGGGTTGACGATAAATAATAATTCAAATCCAGAGTCAGTGTTAGATTCTTTTATACATAACAAATACGCGAATTGGTCCGGTTCTCTGGAATTCCGGTTCCCATTCCGAGGCCTGACCGTAAGGGAGGGCGTCAACAAAAATATGCAGTTTCTGGAAGGTGGTGTTGCCCAATACAAGAAATAATTCGGAAGAATAAGGACTTTCTGGAAGAGGGTGCCCCCAATATAAGCAATAAACAAGAACCAGGAGTTTTTTGGCAGGGGGCGCCCCCCCTTGCGCTCCAGCCCGTCGAAGACGCCGGTCTTACGCTATCCCCCTGTGTTGTCCACCATTTGTGCAGGCAGGTCAGGTTATCACATTTTCAAACACCTTTGCGGCCGCACTGGCGAACTGTAGGTAGATTAAAACGTATTGTAGCCTGGAAGAATTCAAGCATGTAATGGAGGGTCGAAAGTTGCAAGTCACAAGTCACAAGTCGAAAGACACAAGACAAGAGACAAGAGTTAAGAAAAATTATTGTAAACGGGATCTGTGTGCCACGGCCGCCCTCGACCGTGTCTTTTGCCAAGTACCCCCAATTTATCTCGAGAAACCCTTGAAAGATGCTATAAATGGATAAGATTCCTGACCAGCCTGAAAGGCTGACCTATTTCAGCGAAGGGCGACGACCTGGTGATTAAAATTTATTGTAGTTTTTAGGAAAAAGACGATTTTATACATTTACGGTTGTGATAAAAGGTTACTTTTGTGAATGGCGCAACAACCGCATTCCGTCATTCCGGCGAAAGCCGGAATCCATCTTCTCAGTACTTGGCAATTTTCAGATGGATGCCGTTTTTCAACGGTATGACGTCCGTGACGGTGGTGCTAAAAAAGTTACTTACGTGGATGACGTATCGGCCGCACTCCGTCATTCCGGCGAAGGCCGGAATCCATCTTAGGTATTTTTGTGAGAGGGCGTCCCCCCTTTCGCTCCAGCCCGGTTAGGAAACCGGTCTTGCGCTATCACCCTGTGTTGTCCACCATTTGTGAAGGCAGGAAGGGTTATCACATTTGCAAACGGCGTTGCGGCTGCACTGGCGAACTGGATGCCATAAATGGATAAGATTCCTGACCAGCCTGAAAGGCTGATCTATTTCAGCGAAGGGTGACGCCTTGGTGATTTAAGAAAAAGGCGTATAGTTATGGGTCTTTTCCGCCGCCGGCAGGCATGTTTTGACTTGTTCGAAGCCACAAATGTTGGCATTCCATCGGGTGACAATGACTGCTGTAAGCTCACCAATAGAGGGCCTCCGGCCAAACCAGAATTCTAAAAGACATGTCAGGAAGAGGGTGTCCCCTCTTGCGCTCCAGCTCGTCGCGAACGCGCACCAAAGGTGCACAATTCTATAGCCCGGGGCAACGCCCCGGGTAAATGTGACGGATGATACATAGCCCTGAAAGGGCGCAACTCAATTCTATATATACCATTTGTTATAATTTACATTAAATAATTTAACAGATCTCCGGTGTTCATCCTGAAATGTGTCCTTTTCCTTGTTGCGCCCTTTCAAGGCTTAGATTCTTTTTTGATTTTTCCAGGAACGCTGCCCCTGGCTATTGAATTTCGCCCCTTTGGGGCTTTAAGATATCCGGAAAAATCAGTTATTGAACATCTTATAATAGTATGCACTGGAAATAGTCAATTTTCCCGGAAAAATTACTATTTATTTTAAGATGCTTTCTATTGTGAGATGGTTAATAATTGTGCTTTTGTAATTATTCTGTTATTCGTAGTCTGTCAATATACTCATGAACAGAAACCGTTTTTCGGTTCTTGATTGCGGAGTTGCTTTCATAAGGGGCAGACTGCCTTATTAGAAATACCCCCACCGGGATAGCCACTTTACTATCCCTGCCGTAATCCACGAATGATTCTGTCGGATCAGAATCGTGTGTCGTAACTGCGGGATCGCAAGCCATGGAGCTGTTTACATCATATACACGACTGAAAATATCTGCAACCCGTTTATTATTACCAAAAGTCAAACAGGGCGCGAGGACATGAACAAAGGAAAAACCTTCGTGGCTGAACGCTTTTAAAAAGATCTCCTTCATGTGCTGAATGGAACCGGCGTATGTCCTGGCGACAAAGGTGGCCCCGCTTGTAACGGCCAGCTGGAGCGGGTTCAACGGCATCGCAAAGTGCCCTTGGGGAGTGAGAGATCCTTTATGATTTTCAGGTGAAGTAGGGGATGTCTGGTTGCGGGTCATGGCAAACATCTGGTTGTCAAGGCAGAGCACAGTCATGTTGAAATTGTTCCGCGCAGCATGAATAAAATGACCCGCCCCGATTGAAAAAAGATCTCCATCTCCGCCGATCACCAGAACAGGAATTTCAGGATTTGCCAGGCGCGCGCCGATTGCCACCGGAATCGCCCGGCCGTGCAGTGTGTGAATTCCTGGAGTAGACATGTAAAAGGGCATCCTTGATGAGCAGCCGATGCCGGAGATGATGTTTACTTTTTGAGGGTCGATGTGTGCTGATGACAGCATTGTAGTAAGGGCCGACAAGACAGAATAGAAGGCGCACCCCTTGCACCAGGAGGGGGCATGCGGACTGTGGAAATCTTCAGGTCTGTATCCGTTTGACATTTATAAACCTGGTCTGTTTAAAGGGATTTTGCAATCCCGGGTGGTTTCCTGTTTCTGGAAACTTATTCTTTTCACTATTCTCTTTACAATCTCTTCCGGAGTGAATGGCTCTCCGCTGAAAAGAGAGAGAGAAATCGGGTCTATTCCGGTATTCATTCTGATAAGAGAACTGTACTGTCCTGTAAAGTTTGACTCGGGAACAAATAAATTGCCGCTGAAGCGGGCAATGTGCGTTACCGATTCCCTGCAAAGCGGGAAGAGAAGGCGCGGGTACATGGCCGCGGCCCTGTAACCTGCTTTCCTGAGGAGATCTACTGCCTCCCTGGCTGCGGGTACAGTGCCGCCCCAGGCAATCAGCGCAAAATCTGCTTCGTAAATGTTATCTTTTTCAAGGTCCCAATCTGTCAAGCTCACGTTTTCTGCTTCGATATTATCCAGTTTTGCAAACCTCTCTATAACCTGCTCTGTTCTGATCCGGGGGTTCTCTGAAGGAAAAAACTCCTTGTCGTGTTCCAGACCGGTCACCTTCAGAACGCCTGAAGAGTGGCGGCTTGTCCGGCCATCTTCTGGATGGTGCTGCCCCGGGTTAAAATTATCAATTGTCTCTTTAATCATCCCCTGGGCACTATCACCAAGAATTATGACCGGGCACCGGTACTTTTCCGAGAGCTCGAAAGCTTTAATTGTGGTATGGAAACAGTCTTCTGTATTTACAGGTGCTATTACGATCCTCGGGGCTTCACCATGTCCCCCGAAAGCGGCCGCTAACAGGTCATCCTGGCTGTGTTTTGTGGGCATTCCGGTAGAGGGCCCCGCCCGTTGAACATCCACAATTACCACCGGGATTTCCGCCATGGAGGCATACCCGATAAACTCCTGCATCAGTGAGAGACCCGGCCCCGATGTGGCAGTCATCGCCTTTACCCCTGTAAAGGAGGCGCCTATAACCGATCCAAGTGCCGCGATCTCATCTTCAGCCTGATAAACCGCACCGCCCGATTCCGGGAGAAGCTCTGTGAGATATTCACCTATGGCAGTTGATGGAGTGATCGGGTAAGAGGCATAATAGCGGCACCCCGCGGCAAGTGCTCCAAGACTGATGGCCTGATTGCCCTCAAGGATGATCCGGTTACCGGTTTTCAATGGTTGAGATGAAGTCTGGAATATTTCGATACCGTCAAGGTGCTCTTTTGACCATTCTGCTCCCGTGTGAAGAGCATTAATATTGTTCTCCCGATGTCTCTTTTTTTCATCTGAGAAGTGTCTTTCAACTGCTTTTTCTAAATATTCAAGAGGCAAACCGGCAATCTGTGATAAAATACCCAGGGCAATCATCGATTTGAGCGCCGGAAAAGAGGCGGCGATTTCAGACGCGAGCGTTTCAAATGGAACGGGAAATACTCCTGTCTTCTCTGAGAGATCTCTGTTTTCTTCTGAACCGGATTGGACAAAGAGAAGTTGTTTTGGTTTAACAGTAACCGGTATTGAAGTCATTCCGGTCTGATATTTCTCACACAGAGAAAAAAGAATATCGAACGATGAGACGGGGGAGGTGATCGTTTTTTCGGAAATGGTTATGAGTGCCTCTGAAGAGCCGCTGCGAATACTGGCCGGTATGCTTTTAAAAACAGAGGAGTAATAGCCGGCAATAGCGGCAGAATGTAAAAGAATGTCTGCGGAAGTCAGTATACCATGACCTGCTTCACCGGAAATTATAATTCTTAGAGTTTTAGGATTTTCAGGCATTGAGGAATCACAGTAAAGTTCAAAGTTTATCTGGTCAAACCTGAAAGTCCCAGTTGGGGGAGAGCAAAAAACCGTAAGATGTTGAGATGATAAGGTTTGAAGGCATTGCAGGTCTTATCGACAAGGTGATAAGATCAAGATGCCTGAAAGCCTTAGCGCTCAACAGATTACGATTTTTTGCCTCATCCAACTGCGACTTTTAGGTTTAATATGTATCCTGCGATGAGCTAAAAACAGAGGACCCTTGAGAGAAGACGCTTGGATTGAAAATACGTTGATATGGCTCTTAAATTGCGTGTCGCTATTGAAGGGTCCCTTTAAAAATTCATTTTCCGCTGCGGCCAGCTGCGAATTCGAATGCGCTACCGTTGCACTCAATCGACGAATCTAAACCGGATTCGCCTCTCTATTGCGCCTGGCATAGCGAATTTCAGGTTGACCTCGCCTGAAAACTGAAAATTTAGAGGTACCCTGAGGGAAATCTGATCGTTAAAGATCGGAGCAATTTATGAGAATTTCAATAAATCAGGAGTGTTGCACTGGTTGCGGGGTTTGCGTGAGTTATTGTCCCGATGCATTCCGGTTTGACAGAAAAGGAAAAGTGGTGGTGCGCTACTGGGATGTGCCTGTAAATATTGAGCAGGATTGCAAGGAGGCATCGGAGATATGTCCCGGGGAGGCAATAGATATAGTACTGCTTTCATGAGTGAAAAGAGCCGGGTATTATACTTTCCGGCTGCGAAGTGCCGCCTCGAGAATCCGTTGTATAACTGTAAAAACCGAAAGTACCGAAATAATAAGCAGGATCCAGAACATCACTGTCTGTCCGGTCAGTAATCCTGCCATCAGGAGAATTAGCCGTTCGGGGCGCTGCAGCAGGCCCCGGCTGCACACTACGCCCGATCCTTCACACCTTGCCTTCACATAGCTTACCATTAGAGATCCGCTGACCCCTGTAAAGCAGAGTATGATTTCTGTATAGTTTATGACCGGGTTTTTTAAATAGTAAAGGAAAAGTCCTGCAAAGAGGAAGATTTCGGTAAGCCGGTCGCAGCAGGAGTCAAGGATTCCGCCAAAGACACTCTTTTTCCCTGTCTCCCTTGCCAGTACTCCGTCAAGACCGTCAAAGAGAGACCCCGCAATGACAAGTACAAATGCGGTTCTCCAGTTTCCTCTATTTACAAACCACGCTGAGACGATGAAAAACAGAAGACCGCTGATTGTGATGTGGTTCGGGTGAACTCCGAACCGGGCAAGAAAAAGCGCAAAAGGCCGCAGGGTCTTATTGTATAGTGGCTTAAGTGGTTCTAACATTATTGTTTCCTGTTAATTTCCGGTTGTTGAGAGGTAATCAATATAAATTGAAAACCCTGAAGAGGACAAAATCATAGTTTCTGGTAAAAATAAAGGAGTAATTAAAGAATAAAGAGTTTTTGGAAGAGGGTGCCCCCTCTTTCGCTCAAGCCCGTCGAAGACGCCGGTCTTGCGCTATCACCCCGTGTTGTCCACCAGTTGTAAAGGCAGGTATGGTTATCACATTTTCAAACGCCCTTGCAGCCGCAGAGGCGAACTGTAGGTAGATTAAAACAGGTTGTAACCTCTAAGAATTCAAGCATGTATCGGAAAGTCACATTCCGGTAGAGACGTCCGGCGGGACGTCTCTGTAAGTTGCAAGTCACAAGTCACAAGTAAAGAGTTACAAAGGATACATTTGTGTATCAAAGAGAACATGTGATTTATATTGATTTAATTTTCAACCGGAATATGACATATTCACCATCGTTGCAGAGCTGATTCCGGGAGGCTATAATAAATTTTAATCTACCACCAGTTCGGCAGTGCGGCCGCAGAGGCGTATGCAAATGTGATGACCATACCTGCCTCCGCAAACGGTGGACAACAAGGGGTGATAGGTGCGTCAGGCTAAGGCGCAATGGTCAGATGGGTGAAAATCCCATACGTATGGTAGTAGCGATACGGTACGGAAGCGAGTCCTTGGGCTGATACTGGCGACAGTATCGGTTAAGCGT
>Ga0209723_1003042_pt1 | contig 21004 bp, 18 predicted proteins | sample BiotimSIPDNA_2_FD_185750 | JGI IMG/M metagenome (GOLD analysis project Ga0209723, IMG submission 185750) | Anaerobic biogas reactor microbial communites from Washington, USA - Biogas_R2 time_0 SIP DNA (SPAdes) (version 2) | ecosystem: Engineered > Bioreactor > Anaerobic > Unclassified | place... | reverse complement strand
GTTTCTTGGACATGCTTTTTTCTCCTTTTTGGTAGTCTGTTCATAGCTTGCCCTCCTGTCCAGTTTTCCGGGGCCACTTCAATCGTGTTGGTTGCGACTCCTTTGTATTACTATACGGTATTTGAAGCCTCAATGAGCCATGTGTATGATTTTTTCACATTTACCCTTTTTTTATTCCTTATTCTCAACGCATCTAGACACAGGAATATCGCATACTATATTTTTCTTGGATTCTCAGGTGCACTTCATGTCTTGGTACGGACACAGAACATTACGACCGTATTTGTGATGCTATTAATGTTGCTTTACCATTTATATCAAAACAAATTCATTTTGTGGAAATTGCATTTGAGAAACATCGCTATCACCGGTATTGTGTTTCTCTTTGGACTCACTCCCACTATGATGACAAACTATTACCTCTTTGGACATCCGTTTACTGTACCCCAAGGCGACGGTTTTCTCTCGTGGTTCGATCCAAAGATTCTATCACTTCTATTTTCTCCCCGGAATGGACTGTTTTCTCATCACCCTGTGCTGTTATTGGGGTTGATCGGATACGTCGCCTTGCTCATAAAGAGTTATGGAACCAAACAGGAATTTGTGTTTTTTGTGCTCATGTTCGTTGCAGTCGCGGGTCAAGTCTACATCAACTCGACTGTTTTTGACTGGTGGTCTGGAGATTCATATGGACAAAGACGGATGACCTTTAGTATGCCACTTTTCGCTTTTGGTGGTGCTTACTTGATTGACCGCGTATATACATATTTGAAAGGAATGGAAATATGTACCGCCTGGATTTCCGCCTTCATTGTCATCATTTGTACATCGGCTGGAATCTACCTAACCCTCATTCATGTATTTTTATGGGACTACCAGTTGCCTCACAATATAATAAAATGGATGTTCTACTATGCTCCAGTGAGAATTCTATAAACACAGAATGGGAACAAGTATCCACTAATCTCCTGCGCTGTATCGGAAACATCGGCAGGAGCTCGAGCAATAGCCGTCTGGCGTTTCCGGGCTTGTTTCACACGGGGATCTTCCTCAAATTTGAAAATATCGAACATGGCGCAATAATCTTCTTTCCCATTTCTGTGAAGCGCTCCTGAAATTCAGTGATTCCTTCAGGAAACGCTCCACCGGTCATTTGCTCTCTCCAGTCCCGGATGATCTTTGGCCATACCGGGGATATCGGGAGTTATACAATCAGCAGCATCTGAAGCGACTCAGATTCCCATATTGCTCAAAGTAGTGGCAATGTCATTGAGGATGCGGGTGACCTTTGGATGGGTGGCCTCGTATTCCTTAACCCAGTCCGAAACCTTTTCGGGAAGCACCGCAAGAGGAGACTCGTTTGCAACTTCGGTTTCCATCTCCGAGACGATCGCATCCAGCCGACTCCGGGTCTGATCCTCCGGAGGGACGGAATCCGAGATTTCCTGCTTCAGGTCCGATATGAGGTGTTTGATGCGTAACAGGGGCATGGTAGTTGAGGGTTATACCTCTGATCATCGGACCAATCCGAGGGCAGTTAAGGAAAAACAACATTCGAGTGCGATACGTTATATCGCACGGAGTGAAGCCCTCTGTAGGGAGACTGCCATTGCTTTCATCCGATCCGGGGCTTTTCCCATAGAATTGCACACCACGGGTCTTGCTCCGCCCGGCAAATCCATGCATCATTCTTGCATCCCACACAGGAATCTGGCGCGAATGAAAATGCATCCACCCTCATCAATCCCGAGATCTCTCCGAAATAATTCAACCGTCCCCCTCACCTTTCCATGCTGCGGATGATCAGCATTTGCGAATAGACCCATGGCCATCATGCAGACCGATTCATCGTCCTTCCCCGAAATCCACATTCGCCGAAAAGCCGGATTATTCAGTTTTGATCTGAAAGAGCTGATCCGCTATCGGGACCTTGTCGTTCTCCTGATCTACCGGGATTTCAGCTCCCGTTACAAACAGACCATCCTGGGCCCCGGTTGGTTCGTTCTCCAACCGCTCCTGACAACCCTCGTCTTCACGGTCATCTTTGGCAAATTGGCGGCGCTTCCCACCGACGGCATTCCGCCTGTGCTGTTCTACCTCTGCGGCATGCTCGGATGGAACTACCATGCCACCGTGCTGCAGGCGACCGGCAACTCATTTCAGAGTAATGCCGATCTTTTCGGAAAGGTCTATTTCCCACGCATCATCGCGCCGTTCTCCGCCAGTGTCTCCCAATTGATCGGTTGGGCCATCCAGTTCGTGACATTTCTCGTGGTTCTGGGCGTGTATGCCTTCATGCTGCCCGAAGGAAATGCCCTTCTTCCATCCTGGCGATCCCTCCTACTACCAATCTTTGTACTGCAGGCAGGAATGACCGGTCTCGGCACCGGACTCTGGCTTTCCGCTCTCTCAGCGAAATACCGCGACCTTCAACACCTGCAGAGCTTCATCATCCAACTCTGGCTCTACGTTACCCCAATCGTCTACCCGCTGTCCATGATCCCGGAGCGCTGGCAATGGATCGCGCTGATCAATCCGATGACCACTGTGGTGGAGTCCACCCGATGGAGCATGCTGGGCAGCGCGACGTTCTCGCTGAGCACCTCCCTGATCGGAATGGGGATCAGCACACTGCTCCTCATATCAGGCGTGCTATTGTTCGGTAAGGTCGAACGTAATTTCGTCGATACCGTATAGAGCCCCATCGCCATGAATCTCCCAATCATCGAAGTCAGCTCCATCGGCAAACGTTACAGGCTCGGGCAATGGGGCGCCCGCAGCCTGAGGGAAGAACTCGAAAACCTCTCGAGCCGGGTCTTCCGCAAGAATCAGGCGAACCACACGGACAGAGCATCCGATTTCTGGGCGCTTCGCGATGTATCCTTTTCGGTAAACGAGGGCGAGGTTCTCGGGATCGTTGGCAAAAACGGGGCCGGGAAAAGCACCCTGCTCAAGCTGCTCAGCCGCATCACCGAGCCGACCGAAGGCGAAGCGTGGCTCCGCGGCAGAGTATCCAGCCTGCTCGAAGTGGGAACCGGATTCCACCCGGAGCTCACCGGCCGGGACAATGTTTTCCTCAGCGGCACGATCCTCGGGATGACGCGACAGGAAATCCGTCAACGCTTCGATGATATCGTCGGATTCGCCGGCATCACCCAACACATCGACACACCCGTTAAACGCTACTCCAGCGGCATGTATGTCCGCCTCGGATTCGCCGTCGCAGCCCACCTGAGCTCCCAGGTGCTTCTGGTCGATGAAGTTCTGGCAGTAGGAGATGTGGTCTATCGCAAACAATGCATCGAAAAGATGAAAGCCCTCGCGAAAGAAGGACGAACCATCTTCTTCGTCAGCCACCAACTCGACGTCCTTTCCAACCTTTGCCCACGTTCCATCCGTCTCAATCAGGGAAGACTGATTCAGGACGGCGATACAGCAGATGTGATCCGGGACTACCTGAAAGCCGATGGCGATGGATCGCAACCCTCCACTGCCAGATGGACCGGCCAGGCGGGCGATGGGACCGCCCAAATCGAAGCAGCAAGCGTCCGGAGCGACGGACATGTCACCGAGCACGTGAATATCGACGCACCCGTGGAAATCATCATTCGCTATCGCTGTCTCAAAGGGGGTTCCAGGCTGAATGCTTCGGTGATCGTCAACAATTCCCTCGGGGCGCACATCCTTTCGTCTCCCAATCTCCCGTCAGCCACAACCGGAGAAGATCGTTGGGGGTATGCCGAACACCCGGAAGGACTCTATGAAAGCAGGATGACTATCCCCGCAAACTTCCTCAATGACGGCCTGTATTCCTGCGATATTTGCCTATCCACAGACGCATCCCACTCAAACGGAGTCGTCGAATCCGCCATTAGTTTCACGGTTCATGACACCGGTTCCATGCGAAAGGAATTCCAGCACACCTGGTGGGGAATGATCCGGCCCCGCATGCACTGGGAAACCGAAGTGATCAAGGAGGCCAAACCATGATGCGCAAGATGAAAAGATGGATGGTCCGCCACCTACTCAGGGACTGGCCCACACGCAGGGTGAATGACATTGTGCGCCTCACACTCGGTAATCCTGCCCGAACCTACTCCGGCCCTTTCAAAGGCATGCGTTACGTGGATCGCAGCATCGGAAGCACCTACTATCCCAAGATTCTCGGAACCTATGAACTCGAACTGACCCCAGTCTGGGAGGAACTCTTTTCGGGTAACCACGACATCTTCATCGATGTTGGGGCAGCAGAAGGCTACTTTGCGGTGGGCGTTGCCCTTCGTACTTCCTGGCCAGTGATCGCCTTTGAAGCTGATCCAAGAACTCCGCTTCCGGAGCTGGCCGCCCTGAATGAAGTGGAAGACCGCATCCGCCTTTACCCTGCCTGCGACCTTCGCAGTCTCGCTGAAGCGATCGACGACCATTCCCATCCACTTCTTCTTGTGGATATCGAGGGCTCCGAGCTCCTGCTACTCGATCCCCACTACATCCCCTCCCTTAGGCGTGCGACCCTGATTGTGGAAATCCACGACTGTTTCCTTCCGGGAACAGGGCAACGGCTGATTGAACGTTTCCAACCCACCCATGCGATCGAACGGGTCGATACCCGCGTCCGGACTCCATCCGACTTCCCGCTTCCGCTGCCATCCTTGCCTTTTGACCCATCCCAGTACACGCTTTCGTACATGGACGAGCAACGTCAGGCGGACACCTATTGGCTCATCCTGCGCCCCATACCATGAATATAGCCTTCTATTCGACCATGACCGCCCTCCCGTGGGGAGGCTCGGAAGTTCTTTGGAGCGCAGTGGCCGAACGCCTTCTGAATGACAACCATGACGTTAGCATCTGCTTCAAACACTGGCTAAACCGATCTCCCAATCTCAACCACCTTATCGGAAAAGGGGCCCGGTTGATCGAACGCAATCCACCCCGGACTCGAACCCAACAACGGCTCCAACGATGGCTTCCCAGACTTGGACTGTCGGCTTGTTTAGAACCAAGCCACCTGAATCGATTCCTGACTCCAGCACCCGACCTGATTCTCATCTCCATCGGGTATCACCTCGACTGGAATTCAGATCTGCAGGCCATCACCCGATCTGGCATTCCGTACGCTATCCTTGTTCACATTGCAGGACGCGAGCCATTTCCGGATGACGATACTTGGAATAACCTCCGTGCGTTCTACCGCAACGCCACTATGCGATGCTTTATCAGCGAGGACAACCGCGCCATCATGGAAGAGCTGCTCTGCCAGCCGATGGCACCCTACCGCATCGTGGACAATCCGATTCGCACCCGTCCAGCATCCCCGCTTCCCTTTCCATCCGAGACCGTTCATTCCCTGGCCTGCATCGGGCGCCTCCAGTTCGCCTCAAAGGGACACGACCTTCTTGTCGATGCTTTGGCTGATCCCTTCTGGGAAGACACCCCCATCCACATCACGTTTTACGGCGAGGATCAGGATAACACAGCACAACTCAAAGCCCGCATCGCATCCAAAGGGCTCGATCACCGCTTTTCATTCGGAGGGTACAGAAAAGATGCCATTTCCATCTACGCGCAACACTCGGCGTTGATACTCCTATCCCGTATTGAAGGCATGCCCATGGTCACGGCAGAGGCAATGCACTGCGGACGAATTCCGATTGTCACCGCATGTGGCCGCAATCCGGACTGGGTGGATGATGGCGAAACAGGATTTCTGATTCCAGATTGCCAACGCCAAACCATTCAGTCGACCCTGAGAAGAGCGTGGGAAGCCAGACATCAATGGGAAGTCATGGGGATCGAAGCCCACAAACGCATCAAAACCCGACTCCCTGATGATCCGGTTGGCGACTTTAAGAACCTCATCCTTTCCCTGAAACCGTGAAATTCCTCTTTGTCAGCAATCGTTACCCGCCGGACGCGGAAGGAGGATACGAGATTCGCCTCTTTCACCTGGTTGCGGCGTTGAGGGTATTGGGCCACGCGTGCGCGATTGTCACCCGAACCCGTCCGTCTCATGACACTTCCCCAGATTCAGACGAAGGGGTTTTTCGCATTCTGGAATGCCAGAGCAATAACACATCGTCTCCAACGGGACGGCTTTCGAATATCATCGAGAGCCAGAAGAACGCGATCCGGCTGTCGCAAATCATCCGCGCTTTTGAACCCGATTGGGTGTGCCATTTCAATCTGGGGGGAATGAGTCCTGCCCTCATGACGGTAGCCCCCCTTCATAGCGTTCCACAAGCGTGCTGGATAGAAGACACCTGGCTACGCGCCATCCCAACCCATGGGGGCGCCATCCTCAACCCATGGTTCCAAATACACAACGACAGGCCCAAGACCCGACTGACCACCCTTTCTCCCCTTATTCGGCCATGGATCCCTGCCGAAGCACCTATCGGCCGCTCGATTCGGCTCAAGTATCCGGTCGAAATGCAGCTTGGTCTCTTTGTTTCGCACTATCAGGAATGGCAAAACCGCACTCCCGCCGTCTCATTTGGGCAAAAATCGATCCTCCCAGCAGGGATCCCTCTACCGTCAACCCGCCACGCCATCCAACCGATCCCTGCAGGCGAGCCCATCCGGTTGCTCTACGCAGGCGCACTGACCCCCGATCGTGGGATTCCTGTGCTTTGGGAAGCACTCGAGTCCATGACCGGATCCGAACGCGACGGATTCAAGCTGACTCTGGCCGGAAAAGCTCCGAATGAATGGGCCCAACGCTTTTGGGAATCCTTCCGGCAATCCACCTCAGCATCCCCGGTCTGGAACATCACGGATGCGATTGGCCATATCAGCCACGACACAATGGAGGATTTATTGAGACGCCACGATATCCTCGTATTCCCAAGCCAACGCGAAGAAGGCAGACCTCTCATCATGCAAGAGGCCATGGCCAACGGATGCCACGTCATCGCTTCGGGCAGCGGAGGCTCCGCCGAGCTATGCATGGAAGCCGGATTGCCCACCTATCCCGCGAACTCCCCCGCTGCTTTGAAGGCCGAATTGCTGCATCAACGGGTCAGTCCAAGCGAGCTCCTGGAGGAACGCAAGCGCCTCCTCGAATTCGCCCATCAGTCATTCTCAATGGCAACCACCGCCACAGCATTCCTGAACGCAATCGATCACATGCCCTGAGCTACCACACCCCGAATGGAACCGATACGCATATCCTGCGACGCCTGGATCTTCCGCTATCAGAGACTCGGAGGGATCAATACCTACTTCCGCAAGCTCATCGCCTACACCTCGCGTCTTGGTTGCCGATGGACCATCAATGGAGACCACGAAACGATCCATCCGACTCCTGAGTTTACATCTGTGAAGTTCACGAGAAACCGCCAGTATGGACTTGGTCCAAAGGCGGATTATCAGCTCAATCGCGCACGTCAATACATCCGGGATCGCTGCGCAACCGACCTGTACCATCCGAGCTACTACGACTGGATTGCGATGTCCGATGCGCGGATCATCTCCAAACCCCTCCTCGTGACCGTCCATGACTGCATCCATGAACGTTTTCCGGAGTGGCAACAGAAGGACCCGCACTGCATTCCCGCGAAAATCCGGATGCTCCGCATGGCCGATCAGATTGTGTGCATCTCCCAACACACGGCGGATGATCTCGTTCATTTTTATCCATGGACAAAAGACCGAATACGGGTGATTCTTTCGGGCACGGACCTCCGACCACCACAGGAAACAGCACCATCCCAATTGGATGCCTTTCTCTACGTGGGAACAAGAAAGGGTTACAAAAACTTCGACACCCTGTTGGATGCACTCGCCCAATGCCATCGCCTTGGAAAACCGCTCCGGCTGAAAGTGGTCGGCCCTGAACCCGATTCCACAGATCTCGAACTGGTGAAGACTGCGGGAATTGCGCATGCCATCGAATGGCTTGGCTACGTTTCTGATAACCAGTTGCCCGACCTTTACCACCATTCCATCGCACTGGTCTACCCCAGTCTCTACGAAGGGTTTGGACTGCCCGCTCTCGATGCCATGGCCTGCGGTTCAACCGTGATCGCGCATAAGGGTTCCTGTCTTCCGGAAGTGGTCGGCGATGGAGGACTGCTTGTGGACGCATCCGATCCGACCCAAATAAGGGACGCCATGATCTCGCTTTCGGAAAGCGAGGACACGAGATCGGACCTCCTGAACCGGGCAAAGCAACGCGCATCATCACTTTCTTGGGATGCCACCGCCCTCCACTATTTGAACACCTACCGATCCCTGATCTGAAATTCCGTGCATGAGTCTATGAACCCAGCCGCTTCATCCGCAGACCCCCAAGTCAGCATATGCCTCCCCAATCTGAATCAACGGGAATTTCTGAAGGAACGGATCGACAGCATCCTCGGCCAGAGCTTCACCGATTGGGAGTTGATCGTGGCCGACAGTTTTTCGACGGACGGTTCATGGGAATACCTGCAGGAAAGATTGGGAAAGGATCCAAGGTGCACACTCTTCCAGCTTCCTCCCGGTCTCTACGACGCATGGAATGCCTGCCTTCGCCAATGCACCGGAGAATACATCTACATCGCACCGGCGGACGACACCATGAGCCGCGGCTGCCTGCAAAGCATGGTGGAGGCATTGGATGAACACCCGGATTGCGATATTGCCCATTGCAACCTGACTGTGATCGATGCCGCCGGGCACCCCATCGATGGATTCTATCGCGACAAATGCGATGTGGCCCGCTACTTCGGAGAACTTCTCGACCAGACACACATTCGTAAAGCGCCTCACGATGGGCTGCTCCACTACCTGGGAAGCAGCGTCTATGTTTCGCTCACCCAGCTTCTCATCCGCAAGTCCCTTTTCGACCGCATCGGCTTGTTTCGTAATGACTTGGGATCAGCCGCAGACTTCGAATGGGGGATGCGGGCCGGATTGACAGCAAACACCATTCACATCCCCGCCGCACTTGCCTCATGGCGCATTCATCAACAGCAAGTCACATCGTTTGAAAACCTTCAATCGGTCCAATCCACGTTGCGACTCCTCCAGATGACCCGCATTGCGCGTTCTTCAGTTGGACACCCAACAGCCGATTTGAATGATTGTCGCCATCTCAATTTTGAAAAGCCGCTGATCATGCAAGCCATCTCGCAGGACTTAAATCCGACCCGATCCATCATAGAAAAAGGATTCAAAGCCGGAAAGTGGTTTTTTCGTGCTCCGTTTTGCCTGGTTCATCATTTGGGATTGCGGATCACACGCCGGCACTTTGATCCGGTCAGATGGGTCCGGACACAGTTTGCCCGCCACAATCTGAATCATCTCATTTCCAGACTTTGAAACGAATCCTCATAGTCGCGCCGTTTGTAACACATCCATCGGGAAGCGGACCGGTCACACGCCTGCTCGGCATGGAATCGACCTTGCGAGACGCCCGCTACGAGGTGCACTACGCCTATCTTACCGCTCAGGGAGAGCCGGGAAAAGCAATGATTTCGCACTGGCAAAACAGGCTTCATGTTTTGCCCTACCGCCACCCAAGCGTGTCCGGTTCTGCCGCTCAACGATGGCACGCCCGCATCCGGAAATGGCTGCCAAACGGAAACTACCCGCTCAAGCAGAATTGCGAGTTGGATGATTGGTTCGACTTCGGAACACGTGAACGCTGGGATGTCATCCTGCGCGAAACCAGTCCCGACGCCGTGATCTGCACCTACGTCTACCTATCCAAGTATCTCGAATGGACTCCGTTGCCGATCCTGAAGATACTGGATACCCACGATCGTTTTGCGAACCGTTTCAGGGTGGCTTCGGCTTCCGGTATGAAAAATGATTGGTTCTCAACCAGCCTCGCGGGGGAGATACGGGGATTCCGTCGTGCCGACCGCATCCTGGCAATTTCATCGGACGACCGCGACTCGATCCGGCAAGCCGGTTTCGCCAACGTGCGCGAAGTCGCACCCGTAATTCAGCAACCCGCGAATTCAGGACAATACGCGGGTGCCCCCACTCTCAAAACCATTGGGTTCATCGGGAACAAAAACGCTGCGAATACCGCTGGGATCCAATGGTTCATTGACGCGGTATGGCCGGATATCATCCATCGTGTCCCCAACGCAAAACTGCTCATCGCGGGATCCGTATTCGATCCCTCCAGAATCGTACCCGAAGGCGTCCAAGTCCTCGGAAAAATCGATGAAACTGCATCTTTCTATTCCGATTGCACTGTCACCATTAATCCAGTCGTGTCCGGCACAGGGATTCCCATCAAATGCCTCGAATCGCTGGCGCATGGGCGTCCGGTCGTTGCCTCCCCCAGCGGTGCACGCGGACTCGAACGCTTCGAAAGCCGCGGGCTTTCATTGGCTGATGTTCCTTCAGAATGGGTAGATAGCCTTTCCAGACTGATGGAGCATCCATTGAAGGAAATGGACATCCACGCCGCTGTTGAAGAATGGAACGCACACCACTCCGAAAACCTGCTTCAATCACTCAAACCGGACTCGATCCAACCCATGACCAAGTCCGGATCATCCTCTGTTCTACTGGTCCACGGAAGCGATCTTTTCTTCGGCTCGGGGACTGCCGTGATGTATCGTAACCTCCTGAGCTTACTCCCTGACACCTTTTCCATACACCAGTTTGTTGGAAGCTGGCGCAGCTCCCCGGTTCCAGATCTCGAACATCGCTATCGCATTGAAACCCGCATTCAGCCTCATTTCGCAGGAGCGCTGAAGGCCCGCCACTACTACGCACGCATTTTGGATCGGATCTTCCATCGAACCGATTGGGAAACTCCTGCCAGATGGGATGCCAAACGCCTGATCCGGCACATCCGGCAGCACAGGCCCGACATCGTCTGGTGGAGCGGGGACTACCTTCCATGGAGCTTGGCACTTTTTGAGTCAGTTTTACCGGAACTCCCCTCCGATACCCGCTTCATTCTGAGCCTCTACGATCCACCGGGATTCTGGAAATCGGCCCGCAAACCGTTAATTCCCGCACTCCGGATCGCGCTTCTGAGGGCAGACGCCATCGACGTAATCGGATCCAATATGGCTGGCCTGATCCGCGAAACGCTGCCGACATGTCCAACTCCAGTGATCCTGAATGATATCGCCAGACCCACCCCTCTTCGTTCCCCGGCGAAACGCGGCGCCTTCACAGTCGTAATCGCCGGACAAATCTACGATCCGGCTGGTCTCCAACTTCTCGTGGATAAACTTGGCACTGATAACACGCCGATTCATGTGGAGTGGTACGGTACCGAAAACAATCTTCGCACCGCACAAGCGATCCGTTGGCCGGAAACGGTAAAACTGCTGAAAATGGGTCCGGTCGAGAGAAGCGAGATCCCGGAACGGATCGCCCAAGCCGATGCCGGATTTCTCAGTCTTCCGGATGAACCATCCGATTTCGCACGGTATTCGGTCCCCACGAAACTCATCACTTACCTTGAGGCAGGATTGCCGATTCTGTATGTCGCACCGGATTTCGCAGAAACCCACCAAATGGTTCAAAAATACAGCCTTGGATTCCGCATCGACAAAGACATCCACTTCCCGACCATCGTCAGCTCACTGCAGGAAACCCGCGAATCGTTGCAGCGTAACGGAAGTCAGCTGCTCTATGAAAGATGCCACCCTGAAACGGCGCGCCAACGCCTGATTTGCCATTTAACTGGTGAGAACAAGCCCGACCCATCCACATGAATGACGCGCTCCCATCCAGCTGTAATCCAGAATCGAATCAGCCAATTGAATACTCGATCGTTATCCCGGCATTTCGAAGGGCCGAGATGCTTGAGCGATGCCTTGAATGCCTCAGCCCCGGCTCACAGTCAGGGGCAATTATGGCAAACGAGCCCACCCCCGATTCCACACAATCCCGGATAACCTACGAGGTGATCGTGAGTGACGACAGCCCTGATCCGCGGGATCTCGAGGCTGTTCGCGCCCGCTTCCCATGGGTGCGCTGGGTGAAAGGCCCCCAACGGGGACCTGCTGCAAACAGAAACGAGGGAGCGCGACACGCATCCGGGCGTTGGCTGGTCTTCACAGACGACGACTGCCTGCCATCCCCCGAATGGCTGCTCGCTTTTTCCAGGGCAGAGTCCGGACAACCACTTCTCGAAGGCAAAACCATCGCGGATCGACCCCGCTCACGATTGGATGAAGAGGCACCGATTAATGAAACCGGGGGTTACCTCTGGTCCTGCAATTTCGCCATCCTGAGGTCACGCTTTGAGGAACAATGCGGCTTCGATGAAGGCTTTCCCTATCCCGCCATGGAAGATGTCGAGTTCCGGGTTCGTCTGGCGGAGGCCGGAATCAACCCGAAATTCTGCCCGGAAGCGGTGGTGGTGCATCCCTGGCGTCGCACAAAAGGCACCACTCACCGCAAACGCGAGCTCGCGAGTTGGTATCATTTCCTCAAACTTCATCCCGACAAGCGTCCGCATTCCTTATCACTTCACTTTTTCCATCGTTCCTTCCGCACACTGATCAAGGTGACCATTCCCGGGACATTCCGATACAGTTTCAGGGGATGCTTGCCTGCACTGAAAGAAAATGCTTTCTTCGCAATCAAAGCAGTGAAAGCGCTGATGGGCTACGACGAGCCATGAGGATCGCATTCCTTACAGGTTGCACAGAAAGCGGGCAAGACGGCGTGGGAGACTATTGCCGGATCCTGGCCAATGCGCTTGAACACGAGGGCCATAAAATCGCGCTGATTGCATGGAATGACCGTTTCGTCGAGGAAATCACCAGCCGCGAAAACGGACTCAGAATGCCACGATCAACCCCTGAGCCGATCAAGCAGAAGACGGCCCTTGCCTGGATCGAAAAATGGAAGCCCGATGTGCTGAGCCTTCAGTGGGTTGCCTTCGCCTTTCACCCCCGGGGCTTGCCCCTGTCTTTTCTCGGCTCGCTTGATGCCATTCGCCCTCTGATACCCAAGCGGCACCTCATGGTTCACGAGATCTGGACCGGTGCCGAACCCGATACGCCGCTCAAACACCGTCTTCTCGGGATCCCACAGCGCGCGCTCGTCCGTCGAATGATACGGCTTTGGAACCCGCGGGTCGCCCATACTCAGGTGCCGTTTCACCTAAGTAAACTCAGGCCTTTCCATCCTGCCATCGCTCTCCTTCCTCTATTCGGTAACATTCGCCCGGCCAGACTGGACCGAGCTCCCCCGGTCTCTGGCAGCATGTCCCGGGAACTCATCGTGTTCGGGACAATCCCTCCGGAATGCTGCGACGGAGCCTTCTTCCGGAAGGTGGCAACCGCAGCAGCAGATGCCAACATAAGCCTTTCGATCCGTTGCATCGGCAAATCCGGACCGTATGCCGATGCATTTGCCCGGCAAGCTGAACCCTACTCTTCCGCGATACGGCTGGAACAACTCGGTCCGATGAATGCGGATGCCATTTCCGGGTATCTTCTGAGTGCCGACTTCGGCGTGGCACTTTCCAAACCGCTAATGCTCTCAAAAAGTGGAGTCGCGGCAGCATTTGACGAACACGGGTTGCCCATCCTCTGCGCCCGCCCTGGGCCACTGCCGCTCGAGATCCGAAAGCCTCCTTTCTTCAATGTGCCGGTCTTTGAACTCGAGACCATCAATGGCGCGGTTCTTACCCAAACTACCACCCTTCCGGTGTCGTCAAAGGTCGACTCCATCGCCCGGATGCTCTTGGATTCCCTCCTGCCATCATGAGTCCAGCCCAAATTTCTGCCGGAACAACAAACGGACACACGACAGCTACGGAGCCACATCGTTTGAAGCTGATGATCTGCGGCTCATCCCAAGGCGCCTACGGGGGCATTGAGGCGGTGATGTTTGCCCTCGCTGACGCTGCCAGAGACTCCGGGCAATTCGACGTCCGGATTGTTTTCAAACTCGTCAAATCCGCCAGCACACAAGCCTCTCTCGAAGATGCGATCGGTTCATGTGAACACGATTGCCATATCGTTAGACGCATGGACCCCCGCCTCCTGACATGGATCCACGAGAGCGATCTGGTCCACGTCCAGAATGTCCCTCCCGATATCCTCGCGTGCTGCAAGCTTCTAGGGAAGCCCTTGGTGTCCACGATTCACAACTATCGCCGTCCACGCTTTTGTCTTCACAGATTACTCTGGGACACCGGAGTCAATTTGTGTGACTTCGTCACATTCAATTCCGCATTCGTCAGGTCAACCTGGGATCAAGGAATTCCAAACCGTAGACACCATGTTGTTCCTGCGGTTTGCCGACTCCCTGAACGGCAATCTCCCGGAGGGAAACGCAGGGGATTCGCGTTTATTTCCAGATGGATCCCAAACAAAGGAGCCGACACTCTCATAAAAGCCTACAACTCGGCCAGACTCGACCGAGAGAATTGGCCCCTCGTCATGATGGGGGAAGGTCCAGAGCTTTCACGGATCCGGAAAGATCTCATCCCTGATGGTGGACCTGGGATCGAACTCCTTGGCAGAGTGGACGATCACGAAAAATGGCATAGAATCGCGGCTGCAAAGTGGATGGTCGTTCCCCCACACACACTCGAAGATATGGGGCTTACTCCCATCGAAGCCCGGACTTTGGGCACCCCGGTGATCGCATCACGCGATGGCGGGCTGACCGAATCTGCTGGAAAGGATGCGCTGTTCTTCGAGCCGGGAAATGTGGAGGCCCTCTCCCATAGACTCGAGGAGGCAGCTTGCATGGACGAAACGTCCTACCTCACGCTCGCAGAACAGGCACAGCAGTCACTCGACTCCTACCTGCTGCCATTTTCGTTCTACCACCAACTCTATCACAGGGCTACCCAAGCCGTCGCACCGCAACCGCCCCTCCCCTGAGAGCCCGTCATCCCCTCTGCACCGCCATGATTCCACCTGTCATTCTCAGCCACCCGACTGCCAACGTCTTTAGCGTTGCTCTGGCAGAGCATCTCGCGACAATCGGCGTACTCGATAGCTTCTGGACCGCATTTGTGTGGGAAAAAGCCAATCGCGCAGGAAGACTCATACCGGGCGGGATACGGGCCCAACTCGAGCGCCGGTCGGTGAGCCCGGCGCTCCACGAGTTTGTGCATGCCCATCCTTCACGTGAAATCGGACGTTTGTTATTGCAGCGCATGGGCTTAAGAAACCTGCACATGCATCCCGGCTCACCTTTTTCTACTCAGGCGGTCTACACCTCCCTCGATCGCAAAGTGGCCGCATGGATAAAGCGTCATGCGTCACCTGGAGTTGTCTACGCCTACGAGGATGGAGCCGCCGCTAGTTTTCGGGCCGCCGCAGAGAGGGGATGCTTCAGGGTATATGACCTTCCGATTGCTTATTGGGAACTCAGACAATCCATTTACGAAACCGAATCCAAGCGATATCCTGACTGGAAGGACACCCTCCAGGGCACGGATGATCCGCCGGAAAAACTCACCCGCAAAACACAGGAAGCCCTCGACGCTGATCTGATCATCTGCCCAAGTGACTTCGTAAAGGACTCCCTTCTTCAATCCCCTGCTGGAGCAAAGCCGATAGCCGTGGTTCCGTTTGGATCCCCGCTTCCATCCCAACCTTCAAGCCCGGACCGGTCGGATTCCGCTGCACCTCTCAGGGTTCTTTTCGTGGCGTCGCTTTCACAACGCAAAGGGCTGGCTGATCTATTTGAAGCCATCAAGCTCCTCCCAAAGGGCAGTATCTACTTCCAAGTCATCGGCTCACTCCTGATGCCTCTGGAATTTTATACCTCCAGATGCCCGGAAATGAACTACCTCGGCACGATGCCTAGAGCTTCCGTGCTTGATGCCATGCGGAAAGCGGATGTGCTTGTGCTTCCATCCCTCGCCGAAGGCCGTGCTCTCGTCACCCAGGAAGCACTCAGTCAGGGACTTCCAGTGATCGTAACACCCAACACCGGAGTGTCAGACCTGATGATCGACGGGGAAAACGGATTCACGGTCCCGATCCGCGATCCCGAATCCATCGCGGACAGACTCAACTGGTTCTGCGAAAACCGACAGCATATCGAAGCTATGCGCACACAAGCCCGCAATAGCGTCCGGCACCTGTCATGGGATCGATACGCATCCGGTATTGTCAAATCGATCGAAAACCATATCTCCGGATGCATGCAGGATTCGAGTCCAGCTCTATGAATGGAACCAGACAGAACCGCTCAGCGCTTTCCTCTCCCCTCAAAGATCCGCTTAAGCTTCTCATCTGGGCATACATGCTCTTGCTGATCTTCGAAGGAGCGCTTCGGAAGTGGGTTCTACCCGGGTTATCCGACCCGCTACTCATCATCCGCGACCCATTGGTTCTTCTGATCTACCTCCTCGCTTACATCCGTATCCCAAAGTCCATCGTCAACCCCTACACCATTTCCATGGCGCTAACCTCGCTTGCTGGGATGATTGCCGCCATCATCATGGGACACGGGAACCTGGTAGTCGCTGCGTTTGGGGCACGCACCCTCGCGCTCCACTTCCCCATGATCTTCGTCATCGGATACCACATGCGACGCGAAGATGTTATGCTCATCGGAAAATTCCTGCTCCTGCTTTCGATCCCGATGACGCTCCTCCTGGCGGCCCAGTTCTCGAGCCCACAGTCAGCATGGATAAACCTCGCACCCGGAGGTTCCTACGGAGGCGGTCTTTCCGGGGCTCTCGGCAAGTTCCGCCCACCCGGAACCTTCAGCTTCATCACTGGAGTCGTCCAATACTACACCATCACCATGGCGTTCCTGATGAGTGCATTTTTCGAAAGGCGTTACTTTCCAACCTGGATCACACTCGCCATCGCTTCTTCCATGCTTCTCGCCGTACCGGTTTCGATCAGCCGCAGTCTATTGCTCAACCTCCTTATTGTCGTGGCGGCAGGGCTCTATGGTGTGCGCAGGGCCGGCGGTCCTCTTCATCTCTTTGGACGTCTCGCTATGATTTCCCTCGTCGGATTCTTTGTCGCATCGCAGTTTGACGTCTTCGACGATGGAATCGAAGCATTCACCGCCAGATGGGAAATCTCTACCGGCGAACAATCCGGCGGATTCAAGGAGGCCATCGTTGACCGTTTCCTGGGTGAGCTCACGCGGCCCATCAGCCAAGTATTCAACACGCCAGCCTTCGGAAATGGAATCGGACTCGGCACTCAGGTTGGAGCTAAAATCACTACAGGAACCAAAGGCTTTCTAATGGGCGAAGGCGAGTGGGAACGGATCATCTATGAGATGGGAGGTATTCTTGGACTCACTGTCATTCTCACCCGGGTCATGCTGTGCGTCCGAATCGGGCGGCTGACCCATTTCGTGCTTGCCCACCGAAACCTTCTCCCATGGCTACTTTTTTCCGCATCCGTTCTTCTCTTGTTCAATGGTCAATGGGGGCAGCCTACCACTCTTGGATTCGCTGTATTTGGAGCCGGACTCAGTCTGGCAGCCCTACGGCGAACGGAAACACCAACATCGCCTTCCCGTCGCAAAGAAAATGAAACCCGCTGATTCAAATGAGGAGAAGGGCATCTGCGACTGCCATCCAGACCAGTCCCAACCGGATGTGTTGCTCATCGGGAACTATTCTCCAGATCAGCAACACAGCATGAACCGGTTTCTCCAATGGCTCGATTCCGGATTATCCGAAAGAGGAATAAAGGTGGAAGTATGGCGCCCCGATATCCTCATGGCACTGCACTGCAAGATACAACGAAGTGGAATGGGCAAGTGGTTGGGGTATTGCGACAAGTTTCTGATCTTCCCGATGAGGCTCAAACACAGGTTGCGGAATCCCCGACTATCCAATGCGATCATTCACGTCGTCGACCATTCCAATGCGGGATACATGGCTGTCCTTCCGCCGGAACGTTCGCTGATCACTTGCCATGATGTACTTGCAATCCGGGGCGCACTGGGTGACCCGTCCGCATGGGCTAAACCATCAGCCACTGGACGATTACTCCAGCATTGGATTCGTTCTCACCTGCTCCGATCCCACCACATTGTCTGTGTCTCAGAAACCACTCGCAAGGATCTGCTCCGCTTGCCGGGAAAACGACCGGCATGCCAACGCATCCGAGTCATACCCAATGGAATAGACCCGGTCTTTTCTCCTTCAATACCCGACAAGGAATCATCCATCGAGCTACCCAAGGAGTTGCAGGATAATCGTTTCCTGTTGCATGTGGGGACTTCCCATCCCCGTAAAAACCGAAGCATTCTCATTCCGGCCTTTGACGCCATTGCAAACGACTATCCCGACCTCCGGATGGTTTTTGCAGGTGAAGCATTCAACAGAAACGAACAGTATCGCATCCAATCATTGTCTTCGGCTGACCGGTTTATTCACATGGGACGTGTTTCGGATGCCCAACTCTCCGCACTCTACAGGCATGCCACTGGTCTTCTCTTCCCTTCATTATCTGAAGGATTCGGGTGGCCTATTCTCGAGGCCCAGTCCAGTCGTTGCCCCGTAGCGTGCAGCAACCTCAGCTCTCTTCCAGAAGTCGCCGGAGAAGGTGCCTGTTTGTTTCAACCGTCGTCTGTTGCCTCGATCTCCCAGGCGATGCGCTGCCTGATCGACCCTCATCAACGCAAGACACTGATTGAAGCGGGATCAGCCAACTGCAAACGCTTCGCCCCTGAGCAAACCATCGATGCCTACATTCGTTTCTACAGTGACCTTCGAATCAGACCGGACAGGTGTTTTTGAAAAAAACCATTCTCCCGAAAACCAAGTGGTGCTTGCGACAAAGGCCTTCGCATGTAGCAAGCAAAACGCCGATCAAAGATGACTTGGACCATCCAGAGGAGCACGCATCCAAAGAGTATGATCTCCATCGGGAAGTGGCTGCAAATTATCCATGCGGTATGCATTTGGATCCAGTCGATAACGGTCGTAGAATCCATTCTGAAACTCATACACCTCTCCGGAATCGGGATCATACAACCGCTCCCGTCCCATCATCGTGTCACTCCATTTCTCCGATAGGATATCGTGTGTCTTCTGGCGCCTCTCCCATCCCTTCGTGATGATTTCGGAAGACTCCCTGAGCGTCTTTCCGGCTTCCATGATTTTGCCAAACAGGTCCCGTTGCCGCAGGATATATTGGCGCGCATACTCGGGGTTAACCTGGAAACTTCCCAACGCCCTGACTAAAACAGGTTCAAGATCAGCAAGTTCCCGTTTCGGTGCGGAGATTCCCATCACCAGGCAAGCGTATCCAGTGCCTCCACCCGGGCCATTCATAAAAGACATGAACGGAACCATTGTCGCTTGAAACAATCCCTCCCCTACTTTGCCGTTTTCGATAAACAACGCTCGAATCAGTTCCCCCGCGCCAAGTCCCGACTCGTCCTTTAGCGACTCAACTGCTACAGGAGTGAAGCGCGCCAATGCGGGACAGGGTTGCATGAAACTACGTGCCAGTTGAGTCTGGGTAATATCGCTGAAGCTGGAAAAAAAGTTCGATGCCGTAAAAGGCTGAATCACCGGCATCTCGATCCAGCCTACCGGAAACCCTCCACTCTGCATGTAATACAGGTCGATCTGTTTCTGCTGATCACTCATGTAGAGCGGACCAACGGATCCGAAATAGAAAATTTTGCGCATGGGTTGAACCGGATCCCATGCATAAAAAGCGAGGGTGGCTCCATCGCCTGCATTAACCATGCGCCAACCTCTCGGAATCGAAACACTGAATACGCCCGTGTTCGTTTCCTTCAACTCCAGTTCAGGGACAGCAGCAGCCATCATGGTCATAGCACTGCCAACCCACAAAGCCAAAACACATACCCATATCCGCGATAGGAGCAGCACGGATCGGCAGAGGCGAGTAATCAACGCATTCATGGAAATCAAACACATTGGGTTTAACTGAAAACGGAGGCATCTCCGGATGCCCCACGAACAGCTTCACCCCTTGAAAGTTGAACCGATGATTCCATCGCGAGGATCCGGACAACACATAACCCGTTGTTGTAATAACCATAATCGGCACAACCGGGCCCGGAATAAACGATGATCATCGTTTATCCGTTTTTTTCGAACTGCCTGACCCATTCTTGTCCCTTCGGAAACACTCCAAACATACTCAAACCCGCAAATGTCGGTTGATCCCGAAACCATCCGGATGAGCTTCCTTCTTTACAAAGCCTCCCGGCTTCAGGTAATCCACACTCACGAAAAAGCTTTCCCAATTGGTTAACACCTACAAGCACAAAGGGTAAGACACGATGGCAATCAACCACTGATATCTTCCCATCAGTGTCTATCAGTGGTTGAATATCGTTAGCCTCTGTTCGTGTTTTTCGGATTGTTCGTGGTTCCTCTTCTTCCACAAAAACCTTGTGAAGAGGCCTCAGGCCGAAGCCATCGTGGTGGGCGTAGCCCATTTCAACGAAGCTCATGATCAAGACCATCCAGCGAAGCCTCGCGAGCGATGTGGAATGCTCTCTGGTTAGCGACGATCGCCTGCGGCTCATTGAGATCCGCAGCGCTGACTGCGATGCCCTTCGCAAGCTCGGGTCAACAGGGTAGAAGAGGAAGAGATCCGCTCACCAAGGCGCGGAGCGCAGAAGATTCTTAACCACGAAACCGGGAATCGGAGTATCGAACCACAGATGAGGAGAATAAACAGGTATATTGCAAGCATCAGGGATTTTTCCATCCGTTCCGATTAGTTCGCATGAATGGATTTATTCGGTTGACTGAATTGGGGAATGCAGATTTGCACAATAGGGATCGTATATTGATTCCCTGATTTCTCATACTTTCGATCGTTCTTCGGTTGAACCCGCATGGGCGGGTTTCTCCGAGCCATAGTACATGAATACCATGAAATCGCATTGTTTTGACCGTAAGCCGGTCCTCCATTATCTGTTGGTCCTGTTCATGCTCCTAAGCACGAACCTGCATGGTCGGACCTATACAGTATCGACTGAAAATAAGTTGAACGAGGCGATTTCTGATGCGACTGGCGGCGATATGGAAGATACGATCGTATTTGCCGCCGACATCGTGCTCAATGAGCCATTGTGGCAGATTTTGATGGGCGAC
>Ga0209723_1003028_pt1 | contig 21105 bp, 12 predicted proteins | sample BiotimSIPDNA_2_FD_185750 | JGI IMG/M metagenome (GOLD analysis project Ga0209723, IMG submission 185750) | Anaerobic biogas reactor microbial communites from Washington, USA - Biogas_R2 time_0 SIP DNA (SPAdes) (version 2) | ecosystem: Engineered > Bioreactor > Anaerobic > Unclassified | place... | reverse complement strand
GTGTGATTGAAGTCTACTTTTATAATAACAAGATAGCTCGTTTTGACTTGCGAGAGAGCGAATGTTAAAGATTCAATCTGTCAACCATGTGTCCGAACACCTGTCAGCGATCTATCCGGTCTATACACCTCGGAGGGGGTCAGGACCATAGTTAAGCACAACTGCTGTATTACTCAAAGCGGGGTGGGGGAGAGTTGAAAGACCTGCGAGAACGGGCTACAAAGTGGAGACCTGGCGGTCAAATACATCGCACGGTGAGGACACCGGCGACAACAGTGTCATGTCCCTCGCTCGGTCCCACAGGGAGGCTTCGCACTGAGGACACCGGCGGGAACGGAGAATAGCTGATAGCTGATAGCTCATAGCTCATAGGAAAAGATGCTAATCCTTTCAACGCCACCCCCCGGTTTACCCTCCGTTTCACTTCGGGCACAGGTCACCGTCCCCCATTCCCCTCCGCTTCGCTACAAGGATCTTCGACTAAAAAGGGGGTAAATGATTTACCCCTCTTTAGACTGCTTGCGCCTCGCTTGCGGCAAGACGCGCATCTCAACTTGAGATATCTCAGCCTGCGTCATTCCATTTTTGCAAAGGTTGCAAGCCGAAGCATGCTGATGTAATTCTCCCTGCATCTACTTAAAATTCGTTTATAATTGTTCTTAAACACGTATTCCTTAAGCTCACAACAACTATATATCAGGAGGATGCTCATGTCGTTCCGCCATACTAAGACTTTTGTTGCCTTTCTACTCATCCTTACAACGCTTTTTATCTCCGCGATCACAGTCAAACCTGTCTCCGGCGCCACCTTCACAGTCAATTCTGTCGAAAATTCTATTGATGCTACTCCAGGAGACGGATTCTGCGAGACGGCAGCTGGAAACGGCGTTTGCACCCTGCGTGCCGCCATCCAGGAAGCCAACGCCCTTCCTGGCGCAGACACCATCACCTTCAGCATCAGCCCGGATAATCCACCCATTGATCGGAATATTGAGGTTCCCTGGGCGCTCCCTGGCATTACGGATCAACTGACCATCCAGGGTCCCAATCTTGAAGGCATTGGCGCGGGAGCAAACATCGTTTTGGACGGCGATGGCACTTTTACCGGGCTGGATGTTGCTGCGGATAGCTGCGCTATTCGCAAGCTGACCATCCGCAATTTTTATCGGGGTATCTATTCAAAAGACACCAGTGGTCTGCTGATCGCTGGCAACCGCATTGGAAAATTTGGCTATTCAGGATTAAGTCCTGCTGAGGGAAATTTTTTGGAGGGGGTTTCTCTCGATGGCGTGATTGGAGCCGTCATCGGTGGGGATACGGCTGCCGATCGCAACATCATTTCAGGCAATGGTGCCAACGGTATTTTGCTTTTCAATAGCGCTAGCGTTGTGATCAAGGGCAACTACATCGGCACCAACGAGGATGGAACCACCGCTCTGCCAAATGGCTACGACGGCATCCGCATCGCCGGATCTGAATCAACCGGCAACACCATCGGGGGCAGCACCGCAGCCAGGCGCAACATCATCAGCGGAAATACTGGCAACGGCATTTTATTGGCATCCAACTATAATTATGTGTTTGGTAACTACATTGGTCTTGATCCATCCGGCACCTCAGCCCTGCCAAATGGTAGTGATGGAATTTATATTTACGCTAACCCTGACAGCGGCCAACCACCAATTATTGGCAATCAAATTGGCGGCACACTGGCAGGTCAGGGCAACGTCATCTCAGGAAACACATCTGCCGGCATCCACCTGTACAATGCCAATGAAAACTACATCAAAAATAACATCATCGGTCTCAATGCTTCTGCTACGGCAGCTATTCCGAATGAGAGAGGTGTCGTCGTCGCCAGAGGTTTTGCCAATGAGATCGGCACCTACGAAACCGGATCTGGCAACATTATTTCGGGCAATACCAGCGATGGCATCTATTTGGTCAATCCAACTGTAGTCAGCACAAAGATCCGCCGTAACTTCATAGGCACCAATTTCAGCGGAACCAGCTTTCCAAACGGTGGTGAGGGTATCGCGATCGAGTATGCGACAGAAACAATCATCGGCGGTGGAACGGACTTTGGGAATATCATCGCAAATAACGGCAGTGATGGGGTTGAAATTTTTTGGGCAAATCAGAATACGGTGAACTATAACAGCATCTATAACAACGGCGCCCTGGGTCTCGATCTGCTCGGCAGTGCGTGGGAAAGAGGCGTGACACTAAATGATGTGAATGATGAAGATGGCGGCTCAAATAATCAGCAAAACTTCCCCATATTGCTACGAGTTTACGATTCCAGCCCGGGTCAGGTGACCATAGAGGGTTTGCTCAATTCCGCCAAGGAAAGAAATTTTGTAATTCACTTGTATGCCAACAGCAGCAAAGACCCAAGTGGTTATGGCGAAGGGGAAGTATACCTGGGCTCAAAGGGAGTCGCGACCAATAGCGAGTACATCGGCAATTTTACGGCAACCTTCAGCGTGTCGACGCCTTTCGCGTGTATTACGGCGACTGCCACGGATTCGGCTGGAAACACCTCCGAGTTTTCGCCCTGTGTAGCGGTGATGAATTACCAGCAATTCCTGCCGATGATCCTCAGGTAACACGATTTGCGTGAGGCTGCGCTTGTGATTGATGCAGCCTCATTTTTTAATCCGTCCTTGCCATAAACCCAGCCACGCGGCAATCCACAATAGATCCCTGATCGTGCCGGGGTTACCGGATGAAATCTGCAAGAAGGGGATTGAGAATCGTGGAGACCTAACGGTCATGTCACTCGCTCGGTCTGCCCACAGGCGCTTTCAGCGCCGGGGTGCTGCGCAAGACCGGCGAGAGCGGAGCGCCGGGGTGCTTCGCATGACCGAGGGAAGGAGAAAAACTTTTTGTCCTTTTATAACCTTCACCACACACCATAGAGTACAATAGATTTTGTTGTTCATTAGCATAGCAAAGGGAAATAATGGAATCTATCTTCATAACCAATGCACCCAACCAGCCTAAATTAAAAGATCGAATAAATACCCTTGTCAAGGACGCCGAAGAATTAAAATTTTTGGTCGGTTTCTTTTATTTTTCCGGGATTCAAGAAGTTTATCGGGGTCTCTTAAATAATGACCATGTGATTCTAAAAATCCTGGTCGGCTTGAATATTGACAAACAAAACAACCAGTTAATTGAATACGCGCTTAGCGATCCTACAGCCAGCGATAATGAGCACACTTCCCGCCTATTCAAGGATATTAAGGTTTCGCTGAACGGCGAGGATTTTGACAATCAAACCTTCTACGAACAAATCGGTTTGTTTGTAAAGATGATTCAGGAAGATCGCCTGATCATCCGCAAAACCCGTGAACCGAATCACGCCAAACTTTACATCTCCATTGACCTCGACAACGCGCATTGCGAACGCACTTTTATCACTGGCTCAAGCAACCTTACGCGTTCCGGTCTATCGGGTCAGGCAGAATTTAACGTCGAAATCAGCGATTTTGGTGCTCCACTGAAAGCGGAAGAATTCTTTGACGGTCTTTGGAACGAATCCATTGAAATCACCGAATTCGAGGAAAGTAAACAGAAGTTAATCCGGTTGATTACATACGAAACCCAGACCCGCAAAATCACGCCCTTCGAAGCCTATGCTTTAGCCTTAAAAACGTATCTGGATGTTTACAATCCTGAAGGCAAATTAGGCGACTCAGTAGAAAAAGCTTTTGAGAAGGGCAATTACAAAAAATATCGTTACCAACTGGACGCGATCAAACAAGCCCTTAGGATCATCGACCAAAACCATGGGGTCATTATTGCCGATGTTGTTGGTCTTGGAAAATCCGTCATTGCCAGTGCTGTTGCCAAAGCTCTCGGCAAGCGGGGGGTCGTTCTTTGCCCGCCTGGGCTGATTGGCGACGATAATAAAACCTCTGGTTGGAAAATGTATCTCGAACAGTTTGGTTTGCCCGATTGGGAGGTTCGCTCTGTTGGCGACCTTGAAAAGGCTGCCGAATTCGTCCGTAACACGAACGATATTGAAGTAGTTATCGTTGACGAGGTTCATCGCTTCCGCAACCAGGACACACAAGATTATGACCATCTCAAAAATATTTGCCGCGGCAAAAAAGTGATCCTGCTTACCGCCACACCATTCAACAACCGCCCTTATGATATCCTGGCACTTCTCAATCTCTTTGTCGCTTCCAAGCAATCAACCATCACGCTCGACCCCAACATCGCTGCAGCTTTCAGAAGCTACAACTATGCATTTGACCGTCTGGCGCACATTTCGCGCTATCACAACTCTCCTGATAATGACAAGCGCGAGAAAGCCGAAGACAATTACGAGAAAATGTTCGGCGAATTACCTATCGACCTGAACAAAGTTAAACAGCGTCAAACGGTACTCGCCAAAGAAATTCGGGATGTCATCTCACCGGTCACGATCCGCAGAAACCGCCTCGACCTGATAGAAAACCCAGATTACGCTGACGAAGTCAAAGATCTCTCCAAAGTAGCCGACCCCAAAGAATGGTTCTTTGAATTAACCCCAGAACAATCCGAGTTCTACGACAAAATAATTGAACACTACTTCGCGCCTCATAAAGATGGGGGTCGCTTCACTGGTGTGATCTACCAGCCATTTATTTACGAAACCAGTGAGGACCTTGAAAAATTGGGTGAATCTGAAAACTTCGAATACATATTGCAGACTCAGCTCTCTGACTTTATGCGGCGTTTGTTAGTGAAGCGTTTTGAAAGCTCCTTTGGCTCTTTCAACGAGTCAATTCGAAGATTCAAAGAAGTCTATAAGACAGTTCAATCATTTGTAAAAAGAACAGGAAAATACATTCTTGATCGCAAACTGATTGAAAAGATCTATGAGGAAGATGACGAAGTTATTGATCAAGCGCTTATTGACTTTCAAAACAACCTTGAAATGGACAATCCTCGAAATCGGGATAAGGTTTATGTTATTGACAACTTCAAGCACAAAAAAGAATTCCTGCAAAATATTGAATCTGACATCCAAATGTTTGATGAAATTATTAAACTCCTTGACGACATGGACCTGGTTTCAGATGATCCCAAGAGCGCGAAACTGATTGAAAAAATTAAAGAAGAATTACGCAAGCCGCCAAGACCAGGCGAACCAAAAAGAAAGATCATCATCTTTTCAGAGTTTGCCGATACAGTCAACCACCTTCGTTTAGCTCTCCAACCTTACTTTGGCAATCGTCTCCTGGTCGTTTCCGGCAATCTCTCAACCAGCCTGATTAAGACCATCAACCAAAACTTTGACGCTTCTAACACTGACCCCCAGGATGACTACGACATCCTGCTTTCAACTGACCGCATTTCAGAAGGTTTCAACCTTAATAGGGCAGGGATGATCATCAACTACGACATTCCCTGGAATCCAGTCCGCGTGATCCAACGCGTAGGGCGCATCAACCGCATCAGCCGCAAAGTCTTTGATGAGCTTTATATCGTCAATTTCTTCCCCACAGCCAAAGGCGCGAACATCGTCAAGTCCCGGGAAATTGCGGCAGCCAAGATGTTCCTGATCCACAATACGCTTGGTGAGGATGTCAAAATATTCAATATCGATGAGGAGCCTACCGCTTCAGCGCTCTACACCCGCATCCAGCATGCTGCGGAAGATCAGGAAGGTGCCAGTTTTTATACCAACATGCTCAAGCGCTGGAACCAAATCATCCAGGAACACCCCGAGATCCAGCAAGACTTGAAAGATTTTCCACCCAAGGTCAAGGTTTCCAAAGCAGGCGATGCCGATGAACTGTTAGTTTTCTTCCGCAAGAACCGGCTCTTTATCCAAAGGTTGATCTCGGGTGAAAAAGAACCACAACTGCTCTCTTTTGAAGAGGCTTTACCTCTCGTGGAATGTCCCTTCGGGCAGGAACGCCTGGCACTCTCCGCGGAATTCTGGAAAAACTACCAGATCGCCAAAGAAATCAAAATTGACCAGAGCAATCGCGGGCTGTCTCAGCAAAGTGTGGAAGTCAAATCGCTCAATAATCTCAAGACCCTTCTTCGTCTCGACCTGCCTGAGTTTTCAGAGTATCGCGACTTCCTTGGTACCCTGCTTAAAGATATGCAAGAATGGGCTACCCTGCCCAAATACACTTTGCGTACTATTGCCGGCTTGAAATATGGAACAGAAAAAGCAATTGACGCCAGCATCAATGATATTCAAGACCTCTACCTAAAGCTTGGTGCAGATTACCTGGAAAAAGAAATCGAGCGTTTCAACCAGGTTCATCGAGAAATAATCATCGCAGTGGAGAATCAAAAATTATGAATAATGCCCATCTCCAAAATCTCATTTCAGGCTTTTCACCTCAAAAATTAGTCCCCTTTCTGCGGGAGAAAAACCGCAATTTCAGACCCACCCCAGAAAAGCTTTATGATCTAGACCCAGATCAATTTAGCCAGGGCGAGAAGATTGGTGAAATCCCTTTCAATTTGTATGAGAAACTGGGCGTTTATACTATCAGAGTCACCAGGAACCTCTCGGAACGTACTGGTAAGAAATACCAATACGATTTAGCCAAGAAGGTTCTTAAAGAGTCCGATGAGGATGCTGGTATCTTTGTTTTTTATGATGCTGAAGGCAGTTTCCGTTTTTCGCTTGTCTATGCCAACTATCTTGGCACAAAACGGGATTGGTCCACCTTCCGCCGCTTCACTTATTTTGTCGCAAAACACTTGACCAATAAAACTTTCTTGCAGCGCGTGGGAGAGGGTGACTTTTCTTCACTAGAAAAGATCAAAGAAGCCTTTTCAGTTGAAAAGGTTACCAAAGAGTTCTACCAAGAAATTTCATATTGGTATTTCTGGGCTTGCCAGCAAGTGCGTTTTCCTGAAGCCGCTGAGCGAGAGGAAAACGGTCGTCAAGTTGCTGTGATTCGCTTGATAACCAGGTTGATTTTTGTCTGGTTCATGCGAGAAAAAGGGCTCATTCCTGGAGATCTATTCAATCAAAAAGTGACTTCGGAATGTCTGACCGACTTGGATGACAACAGTTCATCCTACTACCTGGCGATCCTTCAAAATCTATTTTTCACTACGCTCAACACTCCTATGGAAAAGAGGCAATTTCGGTCTAATCTAAAGGGCTTTCGAGGGCATAATCCAGATTTTGGCAACCAATACAAGTACCGCCATCAAGCACTTATTGCCCAACCTGGGCGCGTTGAAGATTTCTTTGCCAACATACCTTTTTTGAATGGCGGCTTATTTGATTGTTTGGATAATCCTGAAAACAGGGATTACTTTGATGGTTTCTCTGATACGAAGAAGAACCAACCGCTTGTCCCTAACCTGCTTTTCTTCTCACCAGGATCCTCAGCAGATCTCAATGCTGAATTGGGGACCAGTAATCAGCAATACAAAGTCAAAGGTTTATTTGAGACGCTCTCATCTTACAACTTCACGATAGACGAAAACACAGCAGACGACAAAGAAGTCGCCCTTGACCCTGAACTTTTAGGACGCGTTTTTGAGAACCTCTTAGCAAGCTTTAATCCAGAAACCTCCACCACAGCCCGAAAAGCTACTGGCAGTTACTATACACCCCGTGAAATCGTTGATTACATGGTGGATGAATCCATCAAAGCGTATCTTAGCCAGTATTTGGAAGACGTTTATGAGATTGACAAAAAACTGACCTGGCTGCTTTCCCATGAACAGGAAGGTAATCCTTTTGCTAACAAAGAAGTAAAACGCATTGTTAATTTGGTAGATAAAGTTCGCATCGTCGATCCAGCAGTTGGCTCAGGCGCGTTCCCGATGGGAGCTTTGAACAAATTAGTTCTGATCCTGCAAAAGTTAGACCCTGATGGCAAACTTTGGGAGCAGGCTCAACTTGATGGCACACTCCAGATCCCTGACGCGCAAATCCGTATGGACGTAAGAGAAAAAATCCGCAAATCATTTGAAGAAAAGAATCATGATTATGGACGCAAATTGCATCTGATTCAAAAATGCATTTATGGGGTTGATATCCAACAAATCGCGGTGGAAATTGCAAAATTACGCTTTTTTATCTCACTCTTAGTTGATGAAACAGTTGAAAAAGATAAAGACAACTGGGGGATTGAACCTTTGCCCAACCTGGACTTTAAAATTATGCAGGGCAATAGCCTTATCTCTACTTTTGAAGGGATTGATCTTGGACCAAAAGGTGAAGATAAGCCACAACAAGGCGGTCTTTTTTCGAGCCAAGGAGAAAAAGGCGAGCTGATAAGAGAGCTGCAGAACAGAAAAGAGCTTTATCAAACCGTTTCGGACCACGAAGAAAAACGGAAATTACAAAAAGAGATCGATCAGTACCTGCTTAGAATTTTCAAAATTAATGCATTGGAACAACACCAGGATTATGCGGATCGCTTGACTGCAATCGACCGCAAATATCAATCCATTCCTGACGAAAAGACCCGGGAAAAACTGAAAGCAATTGAAAAAGAAAAAGTCTCCAAAGAAATGGGTATCAACATCAATGTGACTGGTAGGGATTTGAACAGCTATTCACTCAAACAGATGAAACGGGATTTTTTCCCCTGGGCTTTGTTTTTTGTGGAAGTATTTGCAGAAAAAGGTGGTTTCGATATTATTCTTGGCAACCCACCTTATATCGGTGAGAAAGGTCATAAAGAACTGTTTGAAGCAGTAAAACATGCTAATTTGAGCAAGCATTATCTAGGCAAAATGGATTATTTTTACTTCTTTTTCCATTTGGCTTTGGATTTGTGTCGCCCGTCTGGTTGTGTCGCTTTCATTTCGACAAATTACTATCCTACTGCTACAGGTGCCTATAAATTGCGCAAAGACTTCTACGATAGGGCGACAATAAATAGATTGATTAACTTCAATGAGTTAAAAATTTTTGAGAGCGCGACGGGACAACACAACATGATTACGCTTCTCTCTAAGAAAAAAGGAAAACAGAAAGAAGCTGCTACTTGTATAACTGACAGGAAAGGTTATGCATCGCCAGAAATTTTAACGCAGATAATCAGTTGGCTGGATGATCAAACTCAGTATTTCAGCGTGGCACAAAATAAACTTTATGATGACGACGATTTTCAAATTAGAATCCAGGGACTTGGAGGTGTAGTAAAGAACGGGCTACAATCGATTCTTCACAAAATTAAATCGCAAGGTGTTCAGCTTGGTTCTCTGTGCAATATAAATCAAGGAATTGTCACTGGAGCAGACAAAGTCTCTAATCGGCATCGTCAAAAGTTTCAAATTGATGAGCCGATTGGAACGGGAATATTTGTTTTGAATAATAAAGAGATCCATGCTTTAAGTCTTTCTCCATCAGAGACTTCAATACTTAGACCTTGGTATAAAAACTCAGATATTGAACAATGGTCAACATCTTCAGTTTCAGATGAGAGAATAATTTACGCTGACAAAAGATTGGAAAATTTGGTTAATTCCAGACTAAGCGAATACTTATCCCAATTTTCAGAAATTATCGAACACTCCAGTAGTAATGCGCCTTACCTTCATAGACCTAGGGATATTCAGTTTGATGGCCCAAAAATTGTTGCTCCTCAAAGAAGCTCTAGGAACACTTTTGGATATAACGAAATCCCTTGGTATGCCAGTGCTGATGTCTATTTCATTACTCAAAAAGACCAAAGTGTTGATTTAAAATACATTTTGGCGCTTTTAAATTCCAAGGTCTATTATCTTTGGCTTTATCACCGTGGAAAACGGAAAGGCGAAACATTGGAGTTGTACCAGACTCCCCTTACTCAAGTGCCTATTCCAAAGATACCAATTAAAGATCAAACCCCATTTATTCAAGTGGTTGAAGAAATACTCCAATTGGTAAATTCTGATGGTTACGTTTCCGACAAATCCAAACAACAAAAAGTGTCATTACTTGAAAAATCAATAGATCGCAAAGTTTACGAGTTGTTAAAATTTACTGATGCCGAGATTGAGTTTATTGAGGGAAAATAATCGTTAAGGAAGGTAATAATATGTTTACTAAAGAAGTTGTTCCTGCTTTTGACATGCTGCTGGAAGAGCTGGAGCGCATCCTCATTGATCTGAACACTAGTAAATAAACCAGGCTGGCGCAATTTTGTAATTTTTGTACTAAGATGCGATAATATATTAATAGTGACATCAACTGAATTTCAATCGATGGTTTTATAGGAGTTAACTTTGGAGGAAGAATGACATTTTGGCTTGTTCGTGCAGGTAGGTATGGGGAGCGGGAGCAATTCGCAATTGAGCAGAACCTGGCAGTTATTGGTTGGGAAGAACTTCTGGATTTATCCGAACTAAAAACCCGCGATGAGTTAACCGATCTATTAGCCGATACATATCCGGATGAGAAGAAAAGGGCTCTCTCCAACTGGGAGGCTCAGCTTTGGGCGTTTTCAAAAAGAATGCATGTTGGCGACCTTGTCGCAATGCCGTTAAAACATCGGGCAATTATCAAATTTGGATATGTCGCCGGTGATTATAAATATGCACCAACAAATCCCATCGAGTTCAAACATACGCGCCCGGTCAATTGGAAATACGAAATTCCCAGGAACAGGATTGACCAGGATCTGCTTTATGCATTAGGGGCTGCCAATGCTGTTTGCAGTATAAGCAAAAATGATGCCGAGAACCGCATCAAAGCACTTCTTAGTGGTAAGCCGACAGCAGCAGGTGAACCTGTTCCAGATTCAGATAGTGAAGCTGAAGTTTCAGTGAACCTGGAGCAGCTTGCGCGTGACCAAATAACCGACACAATAACAAGGACCTTCAAAGGGCACAAGCTGGCTCGCCTTACAGCCGCAGTTCTCCAAGCACAGGGTTATAAATTGCGCGTCTCGCCTGAAGGTCCGGATGGCGGTGTAGATATCATTGCCGGGAAAGGTCCATTGGGGTTTGAATCACCCCGATTGGTTGTGCAGGTCAAATCGAGTGATTCCCAAGTTAATGTTAGGACATTTCGTGAATTGAATGGCGTCATTAATTCCTTTGGTGCAGAATCAGGGCTGATTGTTTCATGGGGAGGTTTTCAGGCTCAGGTAGACAAGGAAGATGCCAGGGAATATTTCAAAATTCGGTTATGGGATGCAGATGACCTGGTGCAAATGATCCAGGAAAATTATGACAACTTGCCTGAAGACATACAAAGCGAACTCCCTTTGAAAAAGATTTGGGTGCTAATACCACAAACGGAAGAATAAACTTAAAAAAAATGAGCATGAGCGTTTACATAGTGAGTTAATTGAATTCAATTTAAATTGGCTAATACTTTTGGGAGGTATTTTATGATCAATAAAGAAGTTGTTCCTGCTTTTGACATGCTGCTGGAAGAGCTGGAACGGATTATTCCTGATCTTAATGACCAGGCAAAAGCCTTGATGGATCAGAAAAAGTATGACCAGGCTCAAGACTTAATCTCCAAAGCCAAATCAGTGGTTGCTTTTCAAGCAAAGGTGCAAACCCTGCGCGAGGAGTGGGTGAGAATGCAGGTGCCTGCGACCAAAGCTTCTGAACCAGCTCCGGCGTCTAATTCCTTAGATCGGAAGCAAATTCTTCCGCATACTGATCTGGCTAAGTCAAAGGAGAGCTCAGGCATCAGAATTTTTGACTTACATGTACCTATTTTGAGAGCTTTGGTCAATCGTGGTGGTAGTTTGAAGTTTCCCGACCTGATCGTGGTATTAAGACATTACTTGGAGGATACTCTCAATGAGTACGACCAGGTTGTTCTCCCTGATGGGAAAACGGTTCGGTGGATAAATAATGTGGCGTGGGCAAAGAAACCGCTTATTGACCTAGGCTACCTTTCGTCAACTGCCCCAAGAGACACTTGGGAGATTACTCCCTCTGGCAGGCATGCGCTACGTGCTGGTCTTGTGGAGTTGCGGGTGGCTGCACTTCACCCAAAAAAAGAAATCAAAGACGAATCAGGCATCAGCTATCGGGCAAAGAAGGGGGAACGGACCCACGAAGATGCGTTTTACATGATTATATTGATGGCGTTAGACGAACTTGGTGGTCGCGCCCACTGCCAAAAGGTATTTAAAAAACTTGAAAAAATGATGACTGACCAACTGACAGAAAAAGATTGGCAAACAATACCTTCAGATGACAAAGAGATTCGATGGATCAACACTGCCCGCTGGACAAGGCAGCGATTGGTAAATGATGGTTTACTTGCTTCCAACTCTCCCCGTGGCATCTGGGAAATCACACCAGCAGGCAGGGAAGCTCTGGAAGTTTTGTAGCAAAGTTAAGGAACACGTAATAGCGAAGGTTAAAGATTGAGAAGGTTCTAATGTCTCAAACATAAAAACACTCCTGTTACTTATGCAAGGCAAAACCAGCCATCTCTTTGATACAAATCTTTGCCCTGACGAGGGGAAAATGTATAATTAGCAACGTTTACAGATCGAACCCTTTTTGTGGGAAATTAACAATCTTTTATCAATTTTATAAACGCCCGGTTCAAGCAGCCAGGGCAAAAATTAGAAAGCGGACCGCGCTTGCAAGCGCAGGGCTGCTTAATGGAGAAAAAATGGAAAACACACTTGCAAAATTAAAACGCTTCAACCTCATTATGGGGGCTTTTCATCTTATTCAGGGTCTGGCAATGCTCTTTTTAGCCACCACCGTGATCCAGAAGATCGCTGAATTTCAGCCGACCATCACGCAATTATTCTTAGAATTCAATCCCGAAACACGCTCGCTGGAAACCGCCAGCAAGGAACTTTTTACCCTGCCTTTTGGCGTGCTGGTGGCATCGTTTTTGCTTATTTCTGCCCTGGCGCATGGCCTGATCGTGCTTTTCAGCGATAAATATTTCGCCGATCTGCAGAAAGGGATCAACCGCTTCAGGTGGTTTGAATATGCCGTGAGCTCTTCGATCATGATCGTGCTGATCGCGACCCTGTTCGGCATTTATGACGTGGCTTCGTTGACGCTGATCTTTTTGGTGAACGCATCGATGAACCTGTTTGGGCTGGTGATGGAGCAGCTGAATTCGGGCAGGGAAAAAGGAAAGGTAAATTGGGGTCCCTTCGTGTGGGGCTCGATTGCCGGGATTGCTCCCTGGATCGCGATTTTGCTGTACATGTTTGGGAATGGGAATTTTGACCAGGTGCCGTGGTTTGTGTGGGCGATCGTGGGGACGTATTTTGTGGCGTTCAACACCTTCCCGATCAATATGATCTTGCAATACAAGGGCGTCGGAAAATGGAAAGATTACCTGTATGGCGAGAGGACGTACATCGTGCTGAGTTTGGCGGCGAAGTCGTTTTTGGCATGGCTGGTGCTGTTCGGCGCGATGCAGCCGTAGAATATTTGGTATTGTGAATTGAGGAGAGCTCCCGGCAGCGTGGTTGTGCCGGGAGTTTTTTTTTGTTGGATGATGGGGTGGGGGACAGCTGCCATGCAGTCCCGAGATGGTTTTGGAGTTCAATAGGCGGGAGACCATGGCAGGTCTCCACTACAAAAAGAGCATTTGTAGGGAACTGGCCTGCCTGTTCCTGCTTCGACCCACGAATATCTTTTCGTCTTTGCGAGTGCTTGCGTACAGAGTATGAGCGGAGCGACGAAGCAATCTCGTTTTTTAAAAGTAGGGGACGGTTGCCATGCCGTCCCGATATGGTTTTGTAATTCGATAGGCGAGAGACCATGGCAGGTCTCCCCTACAGGAAAAGAGCATAATTAGTAGGGAACTGGCCTGCCTGTTCCTGCCTCAACCCACGAATATCTTTTCGTCTTTGCAAGAAGCGGAGCGACGAAGCAATCTCGTATTTTAAAAGGCAGACTGCCACGATCCTTTGCCAGACCGACTTTCATGCCACCCTTCTCTGCCTGATGGCAAAGGATCTCGCAGTGACGGAGAAATGATTAAAAAAGATTTTTAAACGTAGGGGATGGCTGCCATGCCGTCCCGAGATTTTTTCTGGCTCCTTGCAAAAATAGAACAGATGTACTATAATGTGCCCGCGCGATTCCATTTCAAAGCCGGCACATTAACAATGAAAAAAAGTATTTGCAGTCAAAACGCAAGTTTGCACTATCAAAAAACAGTGCAAATAGTGCAAATGGTGCAAATAGATTGCTGAGAGCAAGACAAGCGGGCTTCGACCCGCGAAAAGAAGGTCATTTGTAGGGGACGGTTGCCACGCCGTCCCGATATGGTTTTGTAATTCGATAGGCGGGAGACCGTGGCAGGTCTCCCCGTACGGAGGGGGCTTGTCTCCCTCCGTATCCCCTACAAAAGATGCCGGGCAGGCCACGGAACCCGGCCTACATCAAAGTTTGTCATCCTGAACGAAGTGAAGGATCTTTAATCAAACACTAACAGAAAGATTCTTCACAAAAGAGGTTCAGAATGACAAGAAACGCCGGGTTCAACCCCGGAACCCGGCCTACAACGACCTACGACCTACGACCTACGACCTACGACCTATCACCTATGACCTATGAGCTATTAACAAAGGTATAATAGCAGGTGGCGCCTTGGGGCGTCTATGATTTTACTTTTCGGAGGATACAAATGAACTATGCCCTGATCATGGCTGGAGGGGCGGGCACGCGCCTGTGGCCACTCAGCCGGGAACAGCATTCCAAACCATCCCTATCCCTTTACAGCGATCAAAGCATGTTCCAGATCGCGGTGGAGCGCTTGTATCCTCTTTTTACCCCCGGGCAAATTTTGGTGGTTGCCAGCCGCGATCATATCGCCGACCTGGCTGCCCAGGTGCCTGAGATCCCGCACGAAAACTATATTGTCGAGCCCGAAATGCGGGGCACGGCTTCGGCTATCGGGCTGGCGGCGGTGCATTTGGCAAAGCGCGACCCGGACGCCACCATGGCGGTGCTGACGGCAGACCATCATATTGGGAATACCAAGGTTTTCCGGGGTGTGGTGCAGGCGGCGCTGGAGTTTGCGCAGCAGGGCTACATCATCACGCTCGGCATCACCCCCACCTGGCCTTCGACCGATTACGGCTACATCGAGCAGGACGGGGCGGTGGGCGAGGCGAACGGCTTCAAAGGCTACCACGCCAAGCGCTTTGTGGAAAAGCCGAACCTGAATAACGCCCAAACGATGTTGGCGCTGGGGAATTACAGCTGGAACAGCGGCATGTTCATTTGGAAGGTGCCGGTGATCATGGCGGAGTTTGCGCGCCAGATGCCCGCGCTGCACGGAAGCCTGCTGCGCATAGCCGAGCTGATTGGCAAGCCGGAATACGAGCAGGAAATGCCGGCGATCTGGACGGCGATCCAGAAGCAGACCATCGATTACGGGGTGATGGAGCATGCTGGACGGGTGATCGTAATCCCGGCGGATATGGATTGGCTGGACGTGGGTACCTGGCTGAGCATGAAGTCGCTTTTGCCGATGGACGAGAAGGGCAACAGCGTGAGAGGTGATGCGCTGCTGAAGGATTCGGAAAACACACTTGTGATGGGCAGCACGCGCCTGATCACGGGCATCGGGCTGAAGGATTTGATCATCGTGGACACGCCGGACGCGTTGATGGTGTGCGATCTGAACCATTCGGGCGAGGTGCGCGAGCTGGTGAAGCTTTTGAAAGAGCAAGGCCGGCAGGATTTGGTTTGAAGGTAATATTGATGGGGAATCCTGATCGTAGGGAACAGGCCTGCCTGTTCCTACCGTGGATAAGGGTTGCTTATCTCAAAAGTCGAGGCAGGCCTCGACCCTACGAGAAAAGATCATCCAATAGATTTTGAAGAAATGAGAAATCGGGACTCCCAGGGAAGCCGTCCCCTACATTACGAAATCCACCCCCTTCATCCCCAGCTCCGGCACGTAAGCAGTCCCTGTAAGGGGTACAATCCATCTCTCCCTGTAAGATTCTTCACTTCGTTCAGAATGACAGAATCGAAAAAAGCGACCCTGCCGATGGTATAATCGACCGATTGACCACCGAGGGTACAGGACAATGACGACACTTCTATTATTGATCATTTATGTTGCTTTCATCAGCCTGGGGCTGCCGGATTCGATGCTGGGGGCAGCCTGGCCGCTGATGCGGACTGAATTGGGGCTGCCGCTGGAGGGTGCGGGGCTGGTTTCCCTGTTTGTCACGACCGGCACCATCATCTCCAGCCTGCTGACCGGAACGCTGATCAGGAAGCTCGGCACAGGTAAGTTGACCACCCTGAGCGTCCTGACCACCGCCCTGGCGCTGTTGGGCTATTCTTTTACCACTAATTTCACCTGGCTGCTGCTGATGGCAATCCCATTGGGGCTTGGCGCGGGAGCGGTGGATGCGGTTTTGAACGATTTTGTGGCGCGGCATTACAACTCACGCCACATGAGCTGGCTGCACGCCTTCTGGGGGGTGGGGGCGACCGCCGGACCGCTGCTGATGGCGTGGATGATCAGCCTGACAGGGCGCTGGCAGAATGGTTACCGCTCGGTTTCGATCGTGCAATTTGCGTTGGTGGTGATCTTGGTGGCTTCGCTGAAGCTTTGGAAGAATGGCGAGTATGCTACGTCTGAAGCGCACACACAGAAGCCCAGCAACGGCAGTATCTGGAAAATCCCAGGGATGGCGCCGAACCTGGCAGCTTTCTTCGCCTACTGCGCGCTGGAGCTGACCGCCGGGCTGTGGTTTGCCAGCTACCTGGTGCAGATCAGGGGAGTGAAGCCGGAGACAGCCACGGCTTGGGCGGCTTCGTATTACTTTGGGATCATGCTTGGGCGCCTCATCAACGGCTTTTTAACCATGCGCTTCTCGAGCAAAACGCTTATCAGAGCCGGGCAGACCTCCATTTTGTTGGGTATTGGGCTGTTGTTCCTGCCCGGGAATCTATTCAGCCTGGTTGGATTGCTATTGGTGGGGTTGGGCTGCGCGCCGATCTATCCTTCATTGCTGCACGAGACACCGGCGCGATTTGGGAAAGAGAACTCCTCGCGCCTGATGGGTATCCAGATGGCGTCAGCCTACGTGGGGCTGACCGTGATGCCGCCGGTGGTAGGGTTGATTGCCTCCAGGTGGAGCCTGAAAGTGTTCCCGTTCGCATTACTGATTTTGTTGGTCTTGATGGTATGGGGCAGCGAGCGGGTGAACAGAGTTGTAGCTCATAGCTCATAGCTCATAGAAAAAGATTGCTATACTGAAGATTATGTCAAGTCTTTGCCTATCAGCTATCAGCTTCTTTCCCTATCAGCTATCGTTTAAGAGCTGTCTGTTACCAGCCCCTGGCGGATGGCAAGGATGACCGCTTGGGTGCGGTCAGAGACGCCCAGCTTGGCAAAAAGCGTGCTGGTGTAGTTGCGAACGGTGCCTTCCGACAGGTAAAGCCGGCGAGAGATATCGGCATTGGACAAGCCCTGGGCAAGCAGATTGAGGATGTCCTGTTCGCGATCCGTCAGGTTGTAAGAGTGCTCAACAAACTGATCTTCCGGCAAGGCGGCAACATTGCTCAAGACCTTGCCAGCTACGCTCGGATCGATATAGGCATGCCCCGCGATGGTGCCGTGGATGGCGTCGAGCAATTCCTGGCGGGGGCGGTCTTTCATCAGGTAGCCTGAAGCACCGCTGCGGATGGCATCGAAGAGCCACTTATCGTCCATGTAGGTGGTCAAAACCAATACCGGCAGGTCGGGATGGCTGACTTTGAGGTGTTGGATAGCCTGAACACCGTTCATGCGCGGCATTTGCAAGTCCATCAGAACAATGTCCGGCACGTCAGCATTGATCAGGTCGAGCGCTTCCTGCCCATCATTGGCGGTGGCGATCACGCCGATTTCCGGGTCAGTCCGCAATATGCGCTTCAAACCTTCACAGACGATTTCCTGGTCATCGGCAATCAGTACTTTGATCATACAAAACGCTCCCAACTCAATTTGATGGTGGTACCCTCGGCAGGCTGACTGAGGACCTCAAGGTCAGCTCCGATGGAAGTGGCGCGTTCTCTCATCCCCTGGATACCATAGTGCCCTGACCCCTGTTCTGTTTGGGGATCAAAGCCGACCCCGTCATCACGGATTTCCATGTGAACCACTCCGTCCTCTTCCTCCAGGCTGAAGAAAATCTTTTTTGCCCTGGAGTGAATGGAAATGTTCTCGATCGATTCCTGCCCGATGCGATAGAAGGCTTGTTCGACGTTTGGCGGCAGGATCTGGACCAGGTTGGAAATGCGAATTTCAGCCAGCATGGCTTGCCGTTCAGCCAGGCTTTCCACCATGGTTTGGAGAGCGAGCTCCAGACCGAGGTCTTCCAGGGGTTGGGCTCGCAGGTCGTTCAGGGCACGGCGGGTACCAGCCAATCCACGACGGGAGGCGGAAAGCGAGTTATCCAGCATGGCGTTGACTTCGGTTTGCTCTTCCGGAAGCATGGTTTTCAGGGCTTCCAGATTGACCGAAATGCCGCTGAGAGTGTGCGCGAGCGTGTCGTGCAATTCGCGGGCGAGACGGTTGCGCTCGCGACTGACTGCCAGGCTTTCGAGCGTATTGGCGTATTGACCCAGCTGCATGTTCGCCAGGACCAGTTTTTGTTTCTGTTCGCGTTGTTTCTCGTTGAGTTGGTTCACTACAAAGCCAACCAGAGCAAAAGCAAAGGCTCGAACGATGGTCAGGGTCAGGGGAGGCAGGCTTTCAAGGGTGATGTGCCTGATGATTAAAAAGGAAATGATGAAATCGGAGAGGTTGGTCGCCATTGTATAGAGTAAGACAGCGCGATAGTCATACTGCCAGGCAATAAAGACCACGGGTACGATCAGGATCGGCACCAGGAAAAATGTCTGCGAGATGAAGTGCGTGATCCCGCGGCTGGGCTCAAGCAAATAAAGCCAGCTGCCGCCTACCATGGCAAGCGTGTAAATGATCAGAATCAGGGGGAAGTATTTGTCTTTGAGCTTATTTTCCAGCCACGAAAAGGAAAGAGAAAGGAAAAGCAGACCGTGAACGATCACGTAATAGACAAACTGGAAGGCGATCAGCGCGGTGCGGGGGACACTGAGATCATCGTAGACCCAAAGGGCGGAGAAATATACCAGCCCGATCAGCGAGAAGTAGCGAAACAACCGTAATAAACCCGGTTCAAGCGGTCTTTTCATGATTTTATATTACCACTTATCAGAGGGAAATGAGGTCTGACAACCAAATGTACGGGTGGGTCCCAGACCCGCCCTCCAGCGACCCTCACCCCGGCACGCCCAACCAATAGCCCTCACCCCGGTACGTCCAACCAATGGGTCTACCGAACCCGTCCCCTTGGAGGAGAGCTTTTTGTTGTTTAGGGGGCGTGGCAATCCGCCTTTCCATTGATAACCGGCGAATTAATGCGCGTAGCCATAATAAGTAGAGAGCGATAATCAGTTTTAGTGGGGTGGGTGTAGGGGACGGTTGCCACGCCGTCCCAATTCATCCTGAATTTTATGTATCGTGCAGAGGTGGTGTCCATGGTTTCGAAATCCATCCTTTCCCAATCAAATCAATGCGCGTAGCCATAATAAGTAGAGAGCGATAATCGGTTTAAGTGGAGTGGGTGTAGGGGACGATCACCACGCTGTCCCAACTCATCCTGAAGAAGTACGGAGCGGACACTGGCCGCTCCAATAACCGCCAACTTACTGTGCGTAGGCATCAGAGTTTGTCATTAGTATGATAGCCATCCGAAGGGAATACAATAAAAGACACGGCAGATCGACCGTCATTAGGTCATAAAGACCGTCTCGCAGTGTAGATCGCCGTGTCCAAAGCACGTGGTACCCGAACAGTTGCCTGGGACAAAGAGCCCGTAAACACTAATGTGGGTCCACAGCATAATTATATAACGGGAGGCAATCATGGCAAATCAAGTTTGTGCAGGTATCGATGTTGGCAAAGAAAAATTGTTTGTCAATATTTATAAGGACAATAAGGTAAGAGATTTTCCCAACACCCACTCAGGTCTTGAGCGAATGAGCAAATATCTGATCAAGAATGCAGTAGATCTGGTAGTAATGGAGGCCAGCGGAGGATATGAAAGACTGCCTGCATCAGACTTGCGGGCATGTGGGTTGTCTGTGGCAGTGGTCAACCCGACTTATGTACGCAGGTTTGCACAGGGTATGGGTACGCTGGCCAAAACAGACACGATTGATGCTCGTCTGATTGCTCATTTTGCTTTTGTCAAACAACCTAAACCCCAACCAGCCAAAACGGTAGAGGAAGAAGAGTTGACTGCTCTGGTCGAGAGACGTGAACAATTGGTCAGCTTGTTATCGATGGAGAAAAACCGTCTCAGCAAGGCTTCTGACTATAGTAAAACCTCGATCCAAATCAGTATTCAATTCCTGACCGAACAGATTGGCACAATCGAGACAGCGATAAAAGCCCTGGTGTCAAAATCACCAGAACGACAGGCAAAGTTGCGTTGTATGTGCAGCTTTGTTGGTGTTGGAGAGATCACCGCAGTCACGCTGTTGACTGAGATGCCAGAGTTAGGGAAGGAGAGCAGGGAACACATTGCTGCCCTGGCCGGGGTGGCACCTATTAACCGGGACAGTGGCAAGATGAAGGGCAAGCGTAGAACCTATGGAGGCAGAGCGCGAGTGCGCAGGACCTTGTACTTAGCAGCGCTTTCAGCATCCAAACATAATCCCATCATCAAGGCATTTTATGAACGACTACTAGCCGCAGGAAAAGAGAAAAAGGTAGCCTTAGTGGCGTGTATGCATAAAGTACTGACAATTCTCAATGCAATGCTCAAAAAAGGAGAACTTTTCAACCCTGAATACTCTTGACAATCAACATAGTTACTGCGAGCCCCCGTTATGTGCCAAACGAAAAATCGGAGTACCAACAAGGGGGCGTGGCAATCTGTCTTTCACGTCATTTCCTCGTTACTTAATGCGCGTAGCCATAATAAATAGAAAGCGATAATAGGTTTTAGTGGGGTGGGTGTAGGGGACGGTTGCCACGCCGTCCCAATTCATCCTGAAGAAGTACGGAGCGGACACTGTGTCAAGACCATGATTGTTTACACTTTGTTTGAGGTGATTGTTTACACTTTTTATCGATCAAACAGACTCCCTTCAATTCTTGGATCACCATGAATCAAGTAGGCTTTTCTTGATGTGATCACGCGA
>Ga0209723_1003027_pt1 | contig 21113 bp, 15 predicted proteins | sample BiotimSIPDNA_2_FD_185750 | JGI IMG/M metagenome (GOLD analysis project Ga0209723, IMG submission 185750) | Anaerobic biogas reactor microbial communites from Washington, USA - Biogas_R2 time_0 SIP DNA (SPAdes) (version 2) | ecosystem: Engineered > Bioreactor > Anaerobic > Unclassified | place... | reverse complement strand
TCCACAAATCCAGAAAATGCTGATATTGAAATTTATCCAATAAACGAAGAAATATTTGAACTCTATGACTATTTGCCTATACTTTATAAGAATGAGAGTGAAAGTGAGTATTTAAAAACATTGTTTAAAGCATTAGAACTCAGCTATTCTAATGCTTTGTATCAATTTGCGTATATTCAACTCCATATGATTTTCATGGTATGCATTTATTACATGCTGTTAAAAATTAATACTGTTACACCAGCAGACCTTGAAAATGCACTCTTTTACATGATTAAAGATAAAACCCGAGTGAAAGATTTTTATGGTAGCAGCAACACTAGAGACAATGAATTATATTTTGGCAGCTTTGCTGTTCTGGGAGAAAGTGACGTATTCCTTTTATTTAAAATTGCAGGGATTGATTCAGACCTGCAAGGAGAATTAAAGAAATTGGTTGAAGAACGAAATAAATACGCACATGCAAACGGAAATATTACGATCACTTCTCAAACCACAATAGATGACAAAATATCGAAATATATAAACTCATTAGACCGAGTACAAAAGATTTTGAAACCACTTATTACAGATCTATATAAAAAGACTTTGTTAGATCCTGATTTCTCCGATGCTGAGAATAGACTAGGTTATTTTAATGATAATGAGCAGATCAGCGAGGAATTTATAAAGAAACATTCATTGTCACCCAAGGATCTCAATATTTGCAGGAAGTTCAATATTTCCGAACTATATGAATTAAGTGGGTACGAGGATATGAAGAAGCTACATATTGCCTTGTGCAAATTCTACAAAGGCATTAGAGATGATGATACAGTGGAATGCGCAAACTAAAGAAAAGAAACCAGCCAACTCAAGCACCCACGCTTGAATTTGACTGGTTTCTTTTACATCCGCTTGAAGAGAGTCGGTCAAAAATTTACTTGACTTCGTAAATCCCTAAGTTGAACTCCCTTTTAGAGGGGGATTGTTTATATGTGGATATTATCAATAACAGCGCTTGATTTTCGCATTATTTTTTCATAACGAACCCCATGACGGCTCCGCATATACCGCCGATTATGTGCGTGAGCTGAGAGACACTGTCCTGACGCGTAACGGCGTCAACGAGCTCTCCGCCGAGATACAGCACGAAAACCACGATAAGCGTCAGGGGAATCGTGCCTTTTTTCGAGCCGGCGAAGGAGGACATGATTATCATCATAAAAACTATTCCGGAGGCGCCGAGCAGCGCGTAGCCCGGGAACAAAACAAACTGAACTATCCCTCCGGCAAACGCCGTAATCGCAATGGCGATAAGAAGCTTTCTGCTGCCGAGCTTTTCCTCGAGAGGCGGGCCTACCACAAGTATCAGCAGCATATTTGAAATAAAATGTGTCCAGCTTCCGTGTCCGAGCACATACAGGAAGAAGCGGGGATAGGTGTACAGCGAAGCAAGCGAAGAGCGGTATACTGAGAAAAAGTGCGCGTTCGTCCAGCCGCCCGTTATTTTGTTAAGTCCGAGAACCGCCAGCGAAATGAGCGCGAAAGTGAGCACTACCGGCGAATTATATTTGATCCTCTTCAAGTCCCGCCTCCGTTTATTATTATTTAAGGCCGTGCGCGAGCCTTTCGGCCAGTTCTATTACATTGCCGCTGCCGGTGGCGAGGTTCACCCGGATATGGCAGTCGTCCGAACCGTCCTCCGGTGTAAAAAACCAGCTGCCGTAGTCAACGGCAAGACCGCATGTGTCCTGTACCTTTTCCTTTATGTTTTGCGCCGTCACATACGCGGACAGATCTATCCACTGAAGATAAGTTCCCTGAAGAGGCGACAAAACAGCCCCGGGCAGCTTTTCGGACAATATCTCCCGCAGCAGCAGAGCGTTTTCGTTCAGCTGCGCGAGAAGTCCGTCCAGCCACTGCGCGCCGGTCTCATAGGCAGCCCGAGCGGCAATCCGGGCCGGAGTCGAAAGCCCCCCGTGAATGGTCTTTATATATTTATCATAGCGTTTGAGGAGCCCGGCGTCCGGAGCTATCATATAGCTAAATGACATCCCCGCGAGGTTAAAGGTTTTTGAAGGCGCGGTCAGTGTAACGGCGAGGTCATCGCAGGGCGCGGCCATGGCCGTCGGGACATGGACACTGCCGCCGAGCAAAATATCCTGGTGTATCTCGTCCGATATCACAATTACGCCGTGCCTGCGGCAGATATCAAGCAGCGCCGCCAGCTCGTTTTTTGTCCATACCCTTCCCACGGGGTTATGGGGCGAGCAGAGGATAAACAGCCTGACGGAGTTTGAAACGATATTTCTTTCAAAATCCTCCGGATCCGGTGAATAATAACCCGCGTCGTTTTTCAGCATGGAGCACACGAGCCGCCTCCCGCAGTCTGAAACCGCGTTCATAAATGGATAATAGCAGGGACTCAGTATTATACACGCGTCCCCCGGCTGTGTGAAAGCGTTTATTAAGCGGTATATTCCGGAAACGACACCCGGTGTATTCCGCAGCCATTCTCTTTTGACCTGATAGCCGTGGCGAGACTTCTCCCACCCGATAAAAGCCTCGTCTACCGCCGGCGGGGCGGAGTAGTAGCCGTATAGGTTATACTCGGCCATTTTCATCAGTGCCGCGCGAACTCCGTCCGGGCAGCGAAAATCCATATCCGCTACCCAGAACGGCATCAGATCCGTACGCTTGAATAGAGATTGCAGCCCGTCCCACTTCGCGCTGTCCGATCCGCGCCTGTCCACATAATATTTCTGTTCGAACTCCGTCATATTCTGACTACCTGATGAAGTTTGTCATTTTCTTTGCTTCCGGAGCCGGATATTCGATGCCGGCCGCCTTGCCCGCCTCAATGCATCTGAGCATCCAGGCCATGTTTTTTCCGAGCGTGCGCATCACCTGCATGCCTTCCTCGTCCTTTTTGACATCATCGGGATTTATTCCGTGAACACCGTTCCAGTAACAGGAGGTCACGATCGGCATCTCGGATATCGAAAAATACTTGTTGAGCCTGTCAAAGGCTGCGGTAGAGCCGCCCCTGCGGCAGGAAACGACAGCGCACGCGGGCTTGCCTGCGAAGCTTTTTTTAGCGAAAAACACTCTGTCGAGCAGAGCGCAAAGTATCCCGTTGGCGGAGGCGTAATACACCGGCGAGCCTATGACCAGGCCGTCCGCGGCATTTATCTTGCCGATGAGTTCGTTTGCCCCGTCGTCGAGAACGCATTTGTCGCGGGTCATAAAACAGGCGCCGCAGGCAGTGCAGCCGGCACGGGGCGCTTTACCCAACTGCCATATCTCGTTTTCAATGCCGTATAAGCCGAGCGCGCCTGCAATTTCCGAAAGCGCTGTGTATGTACAGCCCGCCTCATGAGGGCTGCCGTTAATCATAAGGACTTTCATATTAATACAAAACCTCCTAAGTTTAATATAAAACCGCCGTCTGCCGCTCGAGCAGCGTAAGCTGCTTGCTCCTTGCCGCTTTGCCGGCTTAAAGCGAGTCTATGTCCACGAGCCTGTACCCCGAGGCGTTTATCATTGTCGTGCACTCATGTCTGAACACAGCCTGCCTGTTTACGGGAGAGGCAGGAAGATGATGATGCCCGAACAGGTGGATTTTCGGGCAGTGAACCTCGTCGAAGACGAGGAAGGACTTAAATCCCCGGTGGAATTCGTCCTTGCCGTCTCCGAACCCGAGCGGCGGGGCGTGCGTTACGAATATGTCCACCTCTCTCCCCTTTTTGATTTCCTGTTCCAGTCTTCTCACTCGCTTTTCCATATGCGGCTCACTGAACTGAAGTTTTTCGGGCATGTTCCCGCGGCAGCCGCCTAATCCCGCTATGCGCAGCCCCCGGTACGTTATTACCTTTCCGTCTATATTAACGCAGCCCTCGGGCGGATCCGCGAAGTAGGAATAATCATGGTTCCCGTGCACGTAAAACAGCGGCGCCGGGATCATCGTGACAAGATAACTCAGATACGCGGCCTTGAGGTCACCGCAGGAAATCATCAGGTCCACACCGGCGAATACGGCGGGATCGAAGTAATCCCAGATATATTTGCTTTCTATATCCGACACCGCAAGGATCCTCATACCTGCCCTCCTCCCGATAAGGCTCCCACCGCTCCTCCTAAGTTTCGCGTCCGCTAAAAAGCTCATGCTTTTTTACCCCGAGAAGACGGGCAGGGCAGCGCGCCGTGAGGCGCTGCCCTGCCCGTAAGTATTCAGGCGGCTCAGAAAATCAGGATGGGCTTTAGCACTCCGCCGGTATGGTTTTCCTTGAATGCTGTCTCGATATCGGCGAAGTCATAGTACTTATTCATTTTGTCAACGGGAAGCATTCCCTCTTTGTACAGCTTCACCAGCTGCGGTATAAATACCTTTGGGTTGCTGTGGCCCTCGACGCAGCCCGCGAAGGTTACGCTGGGGTTCATGATCAGAGGCTCGAGAGCGATGGGCACTTCCGCTCCGGCTGTAACGCTTACGGTAACGGCCAGGCCTTCTTTGGCCATGGATCTGAGCATTGTAACGGCCATAGGCGGCTGGCCGGAGGATTCCAGCGCATAATTTACGCCCTTTCCGCCGGTTAATTCAAGGATCTTCGCGGCCGCGTCCTCATTGCGTCCGTTGATGGTGTGAGTCGCGCCGAATTCAAGCGCCTCCTCGCGGCCTTTGGAGCCGTGAACGGCTATAATCGTAGTGCAGCCGGAGGCCTTAGCCGCCATTATCGCGGCAAGTCCGACGGCGCCGCAGCCGAAGACCGCTATGCTTGAACCGGGATTCGGTTTCATTCTGTTTAACACGGCGCCGGCGCCCGTTTGTACCCCGCAGCCCAGCGAGCAGAGCTTTTTGAGATCCTCTGTGTCTACGTCGACCTTTATGGTGTTATCCTGGTTGGCGACGGTATATGTGGCAAAAGAGCTCTGCATAAACATCGTGCTGATCTCTTTGCCGTCTTCCGTTGTCATGCGAGTTGTTCCGTCGCGGTATTTGCCGCCGAAGAGCATGTTAAAGTTATCGTCACAGGAATAGGGATGGGCGTTCTGACAGTTGCTGCATACTCCGCAGGAGGGGTAGGTCAGTACGACACGGTCCCCGGGTGCAAGTGACTGGACGCCGGGGCCGACCTTCTCGACCACGCCGACACCCTCATGACCTGCGACCACCGGAAAAACAACCGGCAGATACTGCTCTATAACGACCGTATCCGTGTGGCAGATTCCGCTGGCGATCATTTTAACGAGAACCTCTCCGGCTTTCGGTTCGGCGAGTTCTACCGTCTCAATTGCGATCTTTCCCTTTTCGCGAGTGACAGCTGCTTGAATTTTCATCGTGTTATTCCCTCCATATTGTGTTAGGTTGTATAAAGTAGTACTGTTGGCGATTTAATCGAGCCGTGGGATATTCATACTGCTGTGTCTGCTGCTTATTATACAAATTTTATCACGCGATTACAAGTGGCCTCAAGAATTTAAGCGCGGGGCGAAACCGGCAGAACCCCGGAGCGGGACAGGCTCCCGCCGGGTACGATCCCGCGGTGCAAACACGCGGGTTATCAGCTCCGGCCGCTTTCGGGAAATCCGGTCTTAAAATAAACAAGACCGACATCAACCGATCAAAATAAATATATATATTACCCAAATATTACCCAAATCGCTTTACAAATCCGGGTGTTTGTGTTATTTTGTCTGTTGAAACAGTAATAGTTATTGTTTTTTTAGGGAGCGTAAAATGGATAAGACGGCCAGGTATAGCAGAAAACGCGAAGCTATATATGATCTTCTGTGCAGCACCGATACCCATCCCACCGCCGAATGGATATATAATTGCCTCAAGCCCGGTTATCCGGATCTCTCGCTGGGCACGGTATACAGGAATATCTCCCGCTTCAAAGACGAGGGCCTGATAGTCTGTGTGGGTGTAGTCGGAGGTCAGGAACGTTTTGACGCCAACACCGGTCTGCATCCCCATTTTGTATGCGACACCTGCGGTGCCGTTTTAGATCTCGCGGCTCTCCAGGATGATACGGGCATAGACCGGAAAGCCGAGAAGCTGTACGGTCTTCGCGTTGACCGGCATTATCTTACTTTGCACGGCCGCTGTCCGAATTGTATGACTTCTTAAAGGAGACCGGTTAAACACGAACTTGCCGTATTGCTGCCTGCCCATGCGGTTGGCAGCGTTTTTTCGGCGGTATCGGGAAATGTTTGAGTCAGGCATATATATCCGCAACCCTCTTATTGCGGACAGCCCCTGAGGATCCTTTTTATCCGGATTTAAGTCAGCATGCCGCCCAAAATAAAACGCCGGACGAATCCTTTCGACAAAACGGGCGCTTATTCGTCAAATTATGATACGATTTTCGCCTCTATCCTGAAATTATACACTGATAGCGAAAGTATTATTGCTATTAGATTATTACCATATGTCGGATTTTGTTTTAAAATATTAAGTTGACGTAGGTTGATCATAAATCTGTGCACAGGCTGCCGGAGGGCCGGACATGCGTGAGGATTACAGGCAAAAATACAGAGTACTGGGGCTGCGCATTGCCTACTACCGTAAGCTCCGCGGCCTTACTCAGGAACAGCTCGCGGAAGCTATAGGGCGCAGCGTCAGCTTTATCAGTCAAGTTGAGGCCAACAACTCGCTTACCGTGAAAGGTGTTTCGCTTGAGACGCTCTTTATGATAAGCGAAAAGCTTTCCGTTCCGGCATCGAAGCTCTTTGAGGAAGACTGATTCATGTTAAACAGAAAGTATCTAAACGATTACCGCTTAACCGAGAGCGTAAATGAAAAAGGCCGCGTCATAAGGCAAACCGTTTATGTCGGAAGCTACCACCGCATGAAAGACGGCGCGCGCGCTACGGCAAGCGCAAAACTCCTTCTGGCCCTGTGCGTCCCTGCCTGGGCGGCTTTTATAGCGGCGCTGGCTTTTCAGAGCGCCGCATCGAAGATTTTTTACGTCCTGCTGCCGTTTGCCTTTGTTCCTCTCTCTTTGGGTTACCTGACGGCAGCGATAATTCTTATATTGCGCCGAAGAGAACCGCTGATCCGTTCGGATGCCGACAAAATAGCAAGCCGATATCCGATCAGCGCGATTTTTACCGTCATACTCAGCGCGGTTCCGCTTATCGGCGAAGGCATAAGCGCGCTGACAGCCCCCGAAACCATGCTCCCCGGGGACGCTGTGTTTTCGGCGGGAGCCGCGCTTATATGCGCATTCGCCGTGTTTGCTCTCCTGCGCAGATCGGCATTTACAATACTGCCGGAATAATACTCTCCTGTAAAAATATACATTCGGAGCTTTTTCGCGGCCGGTGTATAATGAAAAAAGCCGCGGCGCGGCAGCACACAGCGTTTTCTGCAACATTGTTTCCCACGCGTACGGCACGCGGTACGTTAGAAGATAATATTTACATTAATAAGGAGAAAACGAAGAACATGAGCAAAAAAGTCAAACGAATTCTTTCCCTTGTAATGGCTATGGCGATGCTGCTGGCACTCGCCGCCTGCGGCGATAAAACGCCCGCACAGACTCCGGCGCCGACTGCCGCGCCGACAGCCGCGGCAACAGCCACACCCGCACCGACAGCCGCGCCCACCGCGGCACCTACGGCCGCCCCCGAGACAACAATGGTCGTCGGGTACAGCCCCTTCTCCGAGAAGTTCAGCCCCTTCTTCTCCAAGACCGCCTATGACCAGGATGCCGCGGCTATGACTCAGGTCGGACTTATCGGCAACGATCGCGGCGGCAGCCTCGTTTTGCTGGGCATAGAGGGAGAAACCCGCGATTACAACGGCGTTGACTATTTCTATGACGGAATAGCCGACACGGTCGTAACCCAGAACGCTGACGGAACCGTTGACTACGACATCACGATTCGCGACGATATCGTATTCTCCGACGGTGAGCCCATGAGCATCGACGACGTCATCTTCAACATGTACGTCCTTTCCGACCCCTCCTATGACGGCAGCAGCACCTTCTATGCCCTGCCCATCGAAGGCATGGCCGAATACCGCAGCGGCATGGATCTGCTCAGCAACCTCATCCTGGCCGCCGGCATTGAAAACACAGACTTTTCCCTGTGGACCGAGCAGGAACAGACAGATTACTGGACTGCCTTCTGGGTCGCCGGCGAAGCCTTCGCCGAGGAAATTTTCGAATACTGCAAACCCTACGGCGCGACCACGGTAGCCGAAGCGGCCGGGCTGTGGGGCTTCGGTGATCTTCCCGAGGAAGCCACTGCCGCCGACTTCTTCCAGGTCATCGTTGATACTTACGGCTTTGATATTTCCGACTCGGGCATCAACTATGAGAGCGCCGGAAGCGCTATAAGCGACCTTATTCTCGAAAAACTCGGCGACAAAGCCGACGTATACACCAAGGCAGTAAGTATCGGCAACAGCGCCTCCTCCATCACCGGCATACAGAGGACCGGCGATTACTCCGTCCGCGTACACATGACCGAGTTTTCCGCCACCGCCATTTATCAGCTCGGAATATCCGTAGCGCCTCTTCACTATTACGGTGACGCTTCCCTTTACAACTATGCCGGCAATTCTTTCGGCTTCCCGAAGGGCGACCTGACCATAGTGCGCAGCAAGACCACCCAGCCCATGGGCGCCGGCGCCTATGTTTTCCAGAGCTATCAGAACGGCACCATCACATATAAGGCCAATGAGCTTTATTATAAGGGCGCACCGAAGACGACCTATGTCCTCTTCCAGGAAGGCGCGGACGGCGATAAGCTTGCCGGCATAGTTTCCGGCCAGTTCGATGTAACCGATCCCAGCTTCAGCACCCCCACCGTTGAAGCCATCAAGGGCTACAATTCCAACGGCGAGCTCACCGGCAATATCATTTCCACCAGCACGGTCAATAACCTCGGCTACGGCTACATCGGCATCAGCGCCGTCACCGTAAATGTCGGCGGCGACATTGCCAGCGATGCTTCAAAAGCCCTGCGCAAGGGTTTTGCCACTTTATTCTCGGTACATCGCGACACGGTTATAAACTCCTACTACGGCGACCGCGCAAGCGTCATTCAGTACCCCATCTCCAACACCTCCTGGGCTGCCCCCCGTCCGGCCGATGAGGGCTATCGTATAGCGTACTCCGCAGATGTCGACGGCAACCCCATCTACACCGACACAATGACGGAAGAACAAAAATACGCCGCTGCCCTTGATGCGGCCATCGGCTTCTTCAAGGCCGCCGGCTTCACCTTCGATGAGGCATCCGGCAAATTCACCGCCGCTCCCGCGGGCGCGGACCTCGTTTACGAAGCCATGATCCCCGGCGACGGCATAGGCGATCATCCGGCTTACGGCATCCTGACCGCGGCAAAGGAGCAGCTTGCATCCATAGGCATCACCCTTGAGATCAACGATCTTACCAATTCCGCCGACCTGTGGACAGCCCTTGAGTCCGGCAACTGCCAGATGTGGGCCGCTGCCTGGGGCGCGACAATCGACCCTGATATGTATCAGGTATATTACAGCAGCAATATAGTCGGCCTGCCCGGCAGCACCGAGTCAAACCACTACGGCATTCAGGATGCAACACTCGACGAGCTCATTATGGCGGCCCGTCAGAGCGCCGATCAGAGCTACCGCAAAGCCACCTACAAGCAGGCCCTCGAGGTTATACTTGACTGGGGCGTCGAAGTTCCGACATATCAGCGCCAGAATGCCATCATCTTCTCCTCAGAGCGGATCAACATGGAAACCATGACCCCCGACATCACCACCTTCTACGGCTGGATGAGCGAGATAGAGAATATCGAAGTATACGACTGATTTCAGCTGACCCAAGCAAAATAACAGATAAAGGCGTCTTTGGGCGGCAGCCCCGCCCAAAGACGCGCAGTAAATATCCGCCGCAAGGAAGCTAGGAAGGCCGTGCCTTTGCGGCGGATATTTTACCGGTTCGCTCAAATACTATTGGTGGTGGTAATGATATGGGTGAGTTCCTGCTCAAGCGTACTCTGCTGAGCATCCTGATATTGTTCTTTGTAATGCTCATAGTCTACGCTCTGATGTATTCGCTTCCCACAAGCTATGTCGAGGTGATGGCGCGCGAACTCGCCACAAAACCCGGCAGCCTCAAGTCGGCAGCCCAGTGGCTTGCGGAGCTAAACGCCTCTTACGGTTTCGACAGGGGCCTCGTGGGCGGCTATTTAACATGGCTTAAAACAGCGCTCACCGGAGATTTCGGCGACAGCTGGTACTGGACGGTATCCGTTGTCGAGAAGTTTCAGGAAACTGTTTGGGTAAGCTTCTGGATGGGTCTTGTCGCCTTTGCCTTCCAGATAGCGATAGCAATACCCTTAGGTGTCACGGCGGCAAGAAAGCAGTACAGTGTTACCGACTACACGGTTACGGTTATCGCCCTTGTCGGAATATCGCTTCCCACGTTCTTCACGGCTACGCTGTTAAAGCTGGTTTTCGGCGTCAAGCTCGGGTGGTTCGACATTTCGGGCATGCAGGGACGAAACTATCATCTGCTCAGTGAGTGGGGGCAATTTCTTGACCGCGCGCATCACCTGGTGCTCCCCATTGTTACGCTTATTATCATAGGCATTGGCTCGCTTATGCGCTACACGCGCACGAACATGCTTGAGGTTTTAAACTCCGACTACATACGCACGGCCAGGGCAAAGGGACTGTCTGAAAGGCGGGTCATCAACCATCACGCGTTCAGAAACACCCTCATTCCGCTGGTCACCATACTCGGCGGCTCGCTGCCGGGCTTATTTTCGGGAGCTCTTATTACCGAGACGCTTTTTGCGATACGCGGCATCGGATTTGCTTCCTACTGGTCAATGGTAAACGGAGATATACCCTTCACCATGTTCTATCTCGCTTTCATTTCCATACTCACGCTGCTCGGAAACCTGATCGCCGATATCTTATACGCAGTCGTCGATCCTCGCGTCCGTGTGCACTGAAAGGAGATACGACGTGATTAAAAAAGATAAAAACAGCCTCAATGAGGCGCTCAAGCGCCGCGAACAGCGCCAGCGCGACAGCGCGCTGATAGAAAGAGATAACGGAAACGGGAATACGGTTCTCGCGCTTGATGATACACAGCGCGTGAAGATCCTTTCCCCGGGAAGACTTGTCTCAAAAAGGTTTTTCAGAAACAGACTGGCTATGGTAGGCCTTTGCATACTCATTGCCATGTTTATCCTTTGTTTTCTGTGTCCTATCTTCTACCCGTATTCGCAGACACAGATATTTTATAAGTACGACCTTTTAAACGTCAATTACGCCAGCGCGACAGAGCGAACCGAATACGTCGCTTACACGGTCGATAAGGATCTTGACGTACACTACTCCGTTTTAAACCGCATAAACACATATATCAGTCAGATGGAAAGCGAAGGCCTGACCGAGCTTTTTGCCTACGACCCTGAAGGCAGCGAATACTCACTGAGTAAGCTCGGGGAAAGAGTCTATAAGCTTTCCGCCAACGAGCTTCTGGATATAGCCGAGTATCACGAGAAAGCGGTTATAGGCACCTATACAAAGCTCGGAGACACGTTTACCTGGCGTGCCGAGGCCATGGACGGGGCTTTCCAGACCGCCGCGAGAGATGCGCTTGCGGCCGGTGTCAGCAGCTTTACTTATAAAGGCGAAAATTATACTATCACCGAAGCGGCCAAGAACAAATATGACATAACCCGCTCAAACGCCAGCGTTGAATATATAGGTCAAAATCCCGGATCCGGCTTTGACGCGGCATTCGGCGACACGGTGGCATCAGGGCAGACCGGTTTTGAGTTTTCCGGTGTAAGCTACAGGCTGCGCCCCTCGTCCGGAGGCTATGTGGCATACACCCAGGGCGGTCAGCAGACAGCCGTTGTCGCCTCGACCTATGTCTTCGACCCATATGAGGCGGGACTTAACATACCCGAGGGCTTAAAGAGCGCTGCTCTTCTGGCTGTATACGACGGCGGGAGCTTCGAGTATGACGGAGAAACCTTCAGTATACGCGAGAACGGAGAACATCTTGAGATCCTTGACCCGGCGGGGAAGGAATACGCGGTGCTCAGCACCTACTCCATCCGCCGCTATTCCGGTCAGGATACGCTGGATCTTCAGTTTAAGGATACCCTGCGCGGCGTTATCGAGGGCATGGAAGCGAGCGGAAAACAAACCGCCGAGTTTGTTTACAGCCTGCCAACCATGGATGAGGAAGCAAACTACGTACGCGATGAAAACGGCAGCCTTACCTACAGCGACGCGACCCTCGTTGTAAATCGTATGACCAATCAGTATGTTGTGATCTGCGAGCAGACCACCTATCTGATCGATATATTCGGCAGACCCTCCGCAGCACACTGGCTGGGAACGGACGGCGACGGCATGGACATTCTCGCAAGAGCCATGTACGGAGGCCGCATCTCCCTGATGGTCGGCTTTGTGGTCGTTCTGCTCGAAATGTTCCTCGGCATCATATTGGGCGGCCTGGCCGGCTTCTTCGGCGGCTGGGTGGATACGCTCATAATGCGTCTTGTAGATATCTTCTACTGCATACCCAGTCTGCCGATACTGATAATAATGGGCGCCTTGTTTGACGCTCAGAAACTGGAGCCTTATGTAAGGCTAATATGGCTGATGGCAATACTGGGCTTTTTGGGATGGGCCGGCGTTGCGCGTCTCGTTCGCGGCCAGATTCTTTCTTTGCGCGAGCAGGAGTTCATGGTCGCGGAGGAAGCCACCGGCATGCGCGCGAACAAGCGGATCTTCCGCCATCTTGTGCCGAACGTAATGCCGCAGCTGATCGTATCGGCCACAATGGGCCTCGGCTCGGTCATCATAACGGAGTCCACTTTGTCCTTCCTCGGTCTGGGCGTTAAGCATCCGCTGGCGACCTGGGGCAACATGATAAACTCGGTAACGGGTTCTTCCGAGGATATGATACGCTACACATACATCTGGATTCCCATAGGCCTTCTCATATGTCTGGCGGTCATCGCCTTCAACTTCGTGGGAGACGGCCTGCGTGACGCCTATGACCCGAAGATGAAGCAGTAAAGGGAGGTATGGAATATGTCAAAAAAACGTAAAGGCGCGTCCTATATCTCCGGTAAAGAGTCAAGAAGGATAACCAAATTCAACAGAAAGCTCACAATGCACCTGGAAAAGCAGCGTGCGGCCAAGTCGGCGGATCCTTCGATATACACGACCAAAATGCGCGATGAGTCGAACGTCGTCGAGTTTGACAACATCTGCTCTTACTTTTTCACGGATGTGGGAGTTGTTCGCGCCGTGGACGGCGTCAGCTTCAACGTGCCCAAAAGATCCACCGTCGGTATAGTCGGCGAATCCGGCTGCGGCAAGAGCGTTATGAGTCTATCGCTTATGCAGCTTCTGCAAAGGCCTCAGGGCCAGACGGTCGGCGGCGAGATACGCTTCAACATGGGCGGCGGAAAGGCTTACAATATCGTCAACACACCTACCACCGAAATGATGAAGATTCGCGGCAACAAGATTTCAATGATATTTCAGGAGCCGATGACAAGCCTCAACCCCGTGTTCCGGTGCGGATATCAGATAGACGAGGTTTTATTGCTCCACAATCCCGGCATGACAAAGGAGCAGGCAAAGGCCCGCTCCATCGAAATGATAAGCATGGTCGGCATAGCAAATGCGGAGGGCGTTTATAAAATGTTTCCGCATGAGCTCTCCGGCGGCATGAGGCAAAGGGTTATGATAGCCATGGCTCTGGCCTGTTCGCCGGAACTCATAATAGCCGACGAACCGACGACCGCACTGGACGTCACGATCCAGGCACAGATACTCGACCTGCTAAAAGACCTCAAGGAGAAAATAAACAGCTCTATAATGCTCATAACGCACGACCTGGGCGTAATCGCAAACATGGCCGATTATGTCGTTGTCATGTACGCCGGACGCGTTGTAGAGCGCGGTACTACCGAGGAGGTGTTCCATCGCCCCTGTCACCCGTACACTATAGGCCTGATGGAATCCAAACCCGTAGTCGGCAAAAAGGTCGAGGCGCTCTACAACATCCCCGGAAATGTTCCGAACCCCGTAAATATGCCCGATTACTGCTATTTTCGCGACCGCTGCGAACAAAGCATAGAAAAATGTCAGGGCGTCTATCCCCCGATGATCAAGCTGAGCGACACGCATTACGCCGCCTGCTGGAGACATGAGGACGAGGGAATTGTAATTGAGTACCCGAAATCGGTGAATGTGGAGGAGCTGAAATGAACGAAAATGTGAAGACTGCTCCCGAGCAGGAAAGCGAATACCTCGTCGAGGTCAATAACCTCGTCAAATGGTTCCCCATTAAATCCAGCTTCTTCAGGCGCACCATAGGCCATGTCCGCGCCGTAGACGGTGTTTCATTCAAAATCAAGCGCGGACAGACGATGGGACTGGTGGGAGAATCCGGCTGCGGTAAAACAACCGTAGGAAGAACGATTCTTCGCCTGATCGACAGGACGTCCGGCGAGGTTAAAATCGGCGGCAGGGACATATTTGCCCTCTCCCGCGAGGAACTGCGCCTCATGCGGCCGGAAATACAGATTATCTTTCAGGATCCCTACTCGAGCCTGTCGCCCCGTATACCCGTCGGAGAGATTATCGGAGAGGCCGTGCGCGAGCACAACATAGTTCCTCCCGAGGAGTTCGACGACTATATATCCCGTGTCATGCGCGCCTGCGGGCTTCAGGAGTACCACAAGGACCGCTATCCCCACGAGTTCTCCGGCGGTCAAAGACAGCGCATCTGCATCGCCCGCGCGCTCGCGCTCAATCCGGAATTCATTGTCTGCGACGAGCCGGTATCGGCGCTTGATGTATCAATTCAGGCCCAGATAATAAACCTTCTCAAACAGCTGCAGAAAAACTTCGGATTCACATATCTGTTCATATCCCACGACCTGTCCGTAGTCGAGCACATATCGGACACCGTAGGAGTCATGTACCTCGGCAATCTCGTCGAGTACGCGCCGACCGACAGCGTCTTTAAGCATCCTCTGCACCCGTATACGGTCGCGCTCTTTTCGGCTATACCCGTACCCGACCCGGACGCGAAGGTGAACAGGATAGTGCTCCAGGGCAGTCTGCCGTCGCCCGTAAACCCGCCGACGGGCTGCAAATTTCACACACGCTGCGACAGATGCATGGATATTTGCAGATGCGCTGTGCCCGAGTGGCGCGAGATAGAACCCGAGCACTGGTGCGCCTGCCACCTCTACAACGGCAAAGAAGAACAGGAACGCGCCGAGAAAGCCCTGCGCCGGGACCGTGACAGCGGTGCTTTAAATGAGAGAAAGAAAACCGAAGAAACCATCCTTTGAGGATGACGGGCGCGTTATCGCGCCAATGAATGTAGACGGTATGCCCTGGTATTCTCACAAAGCTCCGCGAACCGGGCAAGAGTGTAATCCGTCCGAGAAGCTCTCCCGTGAGGAGGCGAGGGCCTACCGCTTCGCAGCGCTTAAATCCGCTCTGCTGATCGTTGCGGTATTCGGTGCCGCGGGAGCTGCCTTTATCGGCTTTTGCCTGCTCATCTGGAAACTGCTGTAGCAGCTCTTATAAATCCGACGAATGATCCCGGTTGCCTTTGGCGATCGGGATCATATTTACATGCATAACAGAGTGCAAACCGCTTTGTTTACAAAAATGTGATTGTTTGAAAAATCGCGATGTACTATAATGTTTTAGATTACAAACCGAAGGGGTAGCTCATGAATTTTATATTCTTTGACAGAACCGCCTTTACCGAGAGGCTGGATATAAGCTTTTACTTTTATTGTCTTTTACGCCGGCCGGCTCTTATTAAATATCTCCCCGCCCGCCTTTTTATCGAAATTCTGAATATTTTCGGTCTCGTTCGGGAGGAGAAATATTTCGACCGCCGCTGGCGCTTTCTCAGAGGTGTTAATGACCCGCTCGGAAGAGCGGCCGGGTTCTGGAAAAAGCGTCTTCGGAAAGTTTATAACTTTTTCCCGGAACAGCGAAACCTATGGTTAAGCCGATGGCCCGAGCCTGTGCTGCGCCCTCTCGGCGAGCAGCTGAACACCGTGATTATTGCCCCGTCTTTCGATCTTGTCGATGGGAAGTATTCCCCGTATGAAGACCTCAGCGCGCTATACCGGCGCGCTTTAAAATCCTATAAACCGACGTTGGTGCTTGACGGACCTTATTCGCAGATACGCACGGGCGCCGATACTCTGCGCGCATGGCACGGACGCGTTTTCGAAAACACGAAAAAATGCCGGGTATACCGCTTTGTATTCGGCGTTTACACCTTTTTAGCTCTTCTGGGGCTCGGCGTGGGACTCGGTCTGATAAGCATGTATTTCGGCGCTTCAAGATACCTTCTGCAAATGTTTATGACTTATTTTTCGATACCGCTCATACCCGTCCTTAATATTCTGCCCGTGGCGGCTCTTGTATTTCTGTTGTATTTCATTTTTAACCGGGTCTGGCTGAGCTTCGCGTTTTCATCCCTTATAACCATGGTTTTTTCACTTATAAACTATTTTAAGCTTGAGATGCGAAACGACCCTCTTCTCGCCGCGGACCTTAAGCTTATCTCGGAAACCAACAATATGCTCGGCCGCTATGAAATCCAGTTTACATGGAAGATATATCTTGCCTTCGCTTTATGCATACTCGCGGTTATCGGCTCGGCGATACTGGTCAGAAGCCGCATCGGTTCCCCCAGAGTCAGGCTTATATCCGTTGTGGTAATAATCTGCCTCGGTGTTTTCGCTTACTCAACGGTATATATAAATCCTTCGGTTTATAATATGACCGAGAATTACGAACTGGTGTCGCGCTGGTCGGCAACCGGGCAATACGTATCCCGCGGCTTTGTCTACCCGTTTATCAACAGCATCAAGTCGGCAAAAGTAAAACCGCCCGAGGGCTACGATGAGACCGCGGCCCGAAACGAACTGGCTCGCCGTATTAACGAATCAATACCGGAGAAAGAGCGCATTTCTTTCATAGTCGTTCAGCTGGAAGCGTTCAACGACTTTTCAAAGTATAAGAGCCTTCTGAGTTTCACAGAGGATATTTATGAACCGTTTCATGAGCTTGCCGAGAACTCTGTTTCGGGAGAACTGATCACAGACGTGTTCGCGGGCGGCACGGTGGAAACGGAATGGGCTTTCCTAACGGGCAACACGATTAACAGCGATTACAGAAGCAACGTAAACTCCTATGTCCGATATCTCGGCGCTCAGGGTTATTACTGCGAAGGGAGCCATCCCTGCTACGGATGGTTTTATAACAGAGTCAACGTAAACGAATATCTCGGCTTCGACACATTTCATTATTACGAAGACCTTTACTACGGGCTCTCCGGCGGCATCGCGGGCGACGACATTCTTTTCCCCGAGATAATACGTCTTTATGAAGATCACCGCGCTTCTTCCGACCGTCCGTATTTCAGCTTCTCGGTAACCTATCAAAATCACGGCCCGTATTCGGACGAGTACAACTATTACGATAAAGATTACGTTGAGAGCGAAGGTTTTACCGCGGCTGAAATGAATATACTTAACAACTACTTCGGCGGTATAGAAAACACCGTGAAGAACGTGTGCTCCACCGCCGAATATATAGATTCGAGCGATGACCCGATCGTTTTTTTGGTATTCGGCGATCACAACCCATGGATGGGTTACGGCAACAGCGTTTATAACGCCATGGGGCTCGATCTGGATTTTGACAAGGAAGAAGGCTTTTTCAATTACTACGGCACACCTTACATCATTCATGCCAACGAAGCCGCCCGCTCGGTACTCAAAAAACAGTTTGTGGGCGAAGGCCCGGCAATAAGCCCCTGCTTTTTGATGAATCAGCTTTTCTCGGAATGCGGCTGGGGAGGCGACGCTTATATGAAACTGGCGAGCGAGGTTATGGCACAGACTCCTCTTGTCCATTCCACAAACCGCTATTTACTAAACGGGGAACTGACCTCGGCCCTGCCTGATGATCTTTCCCGGCTGATGAACACATTCCGCTGCGCTCAATATTACCGCAGATGGAATTTCAGCGGCTGATAGGGTTAAATCACAACGCAAAACATTTACCGCGATAACAAGAAAGGAACCTGAATTATATTGCTTACACTTAAAGGAATCACCAAGGAATACCCTGTGGGTAACGGAACGGTCAGGGCTCTTCGCGGCATCGACCTTATATTCAGAAAAAGCGAGTTCGTATCCGTGCTGGGCCCCTCGGGCTGCGGAAAGACCACGCTGCTGAACATAATCGGCGGTCTTGACCAGTATACACAGGGCGATCTTATAGTAAACGGAGTCTCCACAAGCCGGTACCGCGACCCCGACTGGGATGCTTACCGGAACAACTCGGTGGGCTTCGTATTTCAAAACTATAATCTTATACCCCATCAGACGGTACTTGTTAACGTCGAGCTGGCGCTGACCCTGTCCGGAGTGTCTAAAGCGGAGCGCAGGCGGAAAGCCGCCGCCGCTCTTGAAAGGGTCGGTCTGGGCGATCAGCTTAAAAAAAATCCGAATCAGCTTTCGGGAGGACAGATGCAGCGCGTTGCCATAGCGCGCGCCCTTGTCAACGACCCTGAAATTCTGCTCGCCGACGAACCTACGGGCGCACTTGACACCGAAACCAGCACACAGGTGCTTGATATTCTCAAAGAGATCTCGGCAGATCGGCTCGTTATTATGGTCACGCACAATTCTGAGCTTGCCGAACACTATTCAACCCGCATCGTCCGGCTTCTCGACGGGCTTGTTACGGGCGATACCGATCCGTTCGACGGCTCCGAAGCGCCGAACGAACCTTCCGTTGCCGGCGGTTTAAACGCCCCTAAAACCGCGAAAAAGAAGTCCATGTCTTTTTACACGGCGCTGACGTTATCGCTCAATAACCTGATGACCAAAAAGACACGCACCTTTATGACCGCCTTCGCGGGCAGTATAGGCATCATCGGCATCGCTCTTATCCTCTCGCTGTCAAACGGTATTCAAAAGTATATAGACCGCATTCAGAGCGACACTCTTTCCGCCTACCCCATCACCATATCCGCTGAAACAGTGGACATGGCCGGCATTCTCTCATCCATGCGGGAAGATCAGGACGGCGAGATCTCGCATGACCGCGATGCCGTTTATTCCGGCTCTTACATGGCCGATATGTTCGACACAATGCTCTCCATAGACACCAAAACCAACAATCTTCAGGCGTTTTTGGAGTATGTGCAGAGCGAAGAGAGCGGTATGAGCGAATATATCGGCAGCATCCAGTACAAATATGGTACAACCTTAAATATCTACGCTTCCGATACGTCAAACGGCATTGTTAAGGTCAATCCCAGCCCGGTTATCGACAATCTTATGTCAACCTTTTACAACACAGACACGCTGTCCGCCAGCCCGGTGTCCTCAATAATGGGGATTTCGTCCGGATTCGACATATGGACGGAGCTCATAGACGATAAGGAACTGCTCGAGTCGCAGTTTGACCTGATTGCCGGCCGGTGGCCTTCGTCTTACGACGAGGTCGTGCTGATAGTGGATGAAAACAACGAGATCAGCGATATATTTCTCTATTCGCTGGGTCTTATGGATCAAAGCGAAGTTCAGGAAATGCTGCAGGCCGCGCTCGCCGGCAAAAAAATCGAGCCGAAAACCGAATCCTGGACTTACGAGGAGCTGCTCGGTACGACCTATAAGCTGGTTTTACCTACAGATTACTATGTTTATCACTCCGAGACCGGCACCTGGACGGATAACAGCATAAACGCCGACTACATGACCTATCTTATTGACAGCGCCGGGCAGCTGAGCGTTGTGGGTATAATCCGCCCCGGCGAGAACGCGGTCGCGACTGCCGTAACCGGTGCCGTCGGCTATACGGGCGATCTTGTAAGGCATGTTGTCGAGACCATAAACGAACGCAAGATAGTCAAAGAGCAGCAAAACGATAAAGCCACCGACGTCTTTACCGGACTTCCCTTTGCGGACTCGTCTTCGACAGTTCTGACAGACTCCGAAAAAGCCGCGGAATTTTCAGACTTCGCCAAAACTCTCACAGTCACCGAAAAAGCTGCTATATTTGCCCGTATCGGCTCGGTACCCACGCAGAAGGAGATAAACGATAAGGTCGCAGAGGTTATGAACGGTATGACCCGCGAAAAGGCCGAGCAGCTTTTTATAAAGGGCTATGCCGCCCGTATGGGGGTGGACGAAGAATCGGCGGCCTCATACATTGCTTCCATGACTGATGAAAACCTTTTTCGCTTTATCGAGACGGGCCTGAGCGAGGATATACGCTCTTCATATGCCGAGTCCTTTGAGCAGGCCGTGAGCTCTATGACATCCGAGGAACTGGCCGCGGCGTTCGACGCACGGGTAGCGGCCTCAGACGAGGCAAGTCTTGCCGCGCTCTACGATGAAAATATGTCGGCCGGCGTTTCAGAGTCGACTCTTGAGGAAAACCTCGCTCTTCTGGGCGTTTCCGACCTCGATAAGCCGGCATCGGTGAACATATACGCCAGAACCTTCAGGGACAAGGACTCCATCACCGAGAAAATAGCGGAATACAACGAAAAAATGTCGGCACAGGGCAAAGAGGATTTAGTCATCAGGTATACAGACTATGTGGGCCTTCTGATTTCTTCCATAACAACCATTATCAATATAATTTCGTATGTCCTCATCGCTTTTGTTTCCATATCGCTGGTCGTATCGTCGATCATGATCGGGGTTATAACATATATCAGCGTATTGGAACGCACTAAAGAAATCGGTATTTTACGCTCCATCGGAGCTTCCAAGAGGGATATCTCCCGCGTTTTCAACGCCGAGACAATGATAATCGGTTTCACTTCCGGAGCCATCGGCATTATTCTGGCTGCTCTGCTGTGCATACCCGCCAGTGCGATAGTTAAGAACCTTACCGGGGTTTCGGGCATAGCCCAGCTTCCGCTGTCCGGAGCGCTCGCCCTTGTTTTAATCAGTATCGTCCTTACTTTGATCTCCGGTCTTATACCATCCCGAATCGCGGCGCGAAAGGACCCGGTAGTGGCCCTTCGCACGGAATAGCGCTGTCGATTTATCAATCGGGTAGGAGGGGGTGGCTA
>Ga0209723_1003023_pt1 | contig 21161 bp, 23 predicted proteins | sample BiotimSIPDNA_2_FD_185750 | JGI IMG/M metagenome (GOLD analysis project Ga0209723, IMG submission 185750) | Anaerobic biogas reactor microbial communites from Washington, USA - Biogas_R2 time_0 SIP DNA (SPAdes) (version 2) | ecosystem: Engineered > Bioreactor > Anaerobic > Unclassified | place... | reverse complement strand
CTCAAGTGTCCATCAACGATGTGGTGGAAAACAGTTTATATCTGGTTTCCTATCAAATCGAAAAAAACAAGATAACCATAAATAAGAACCTCAATCCCCAAATCCCCCTGTTTATGGGCAATAGGCTGCAGCTGGAGCAGGTGGTGATCAACTTTTTGCTCAATGCCAGGGATGCCCTGGAGGAGCTGGCGGACGGCGTGATTGAAATCAGCACAAACATGCGGGAGGACGCAGAAGCGGGCAGTACAGTGGTGGAGTTAAAAGTAGCGGATAACGGGGTGGGAATTCCGGAGAGCATAATCGATCAAATATTCAACCCCTTTTTTACAACCAAGGAGAAAACCAGGGGAACCGGGTTGGGACTTTCCGTGAGCCTGGGTATCGCCCAAACCCACGGCGGCAGGATCGAGGTCGACAGCGAGGCCGGCAGGGGCAGTGTTTTCTCCTTGATTATTCCATTGTAGCAGATAATAACTAGTCTGGGGTGACAGCAGTGAAGAAGCCGGAAATTTTGGTGATTGATGATGAGGCTGAAGTAGGTACCTTCTTTGAATTCTATTTTCGGGAAGAAAAAGGCTACCCTGTGGATGTGGCTAATTCAGGTGTTGCGGCCAGGACCCTCTTATGCGAAAAATCCTATGATTTAGCCATGGTCGATTTGAAGCTGCCCGATACTGACGGGATTACCCTGCTGAAAGAAATCAAGGAGAGCAGTCCCGGCTGCGAGGTAATCATTATGACCGGTTACAGCACCATTAAATCCGCCGTAGAAGCTATGAAGCTGGGCGCCTTTGATTATATCGACAAGCCCTTTGATGAACTGGAAGAACTGGACAACCTGCTGGACCTGGCCCTGCAGTCCATTAATAACAAACAGCGGTTTATCCGTGATGAGCTGCAAAAGCTTGCTTCGGAATTCAGCATCATCATGGCCGATGACAGCCCGCTGAAGGAACTGCTTCTTTTAAGTAAAAAAGTAGCTACCCGCAAAATTTCCGTTTTGATTGAAGGAGAGACCGGTACCGGGAAAGATTTGCTGGCCAGGTTTATCCATGCCAACAGTCCCCGTTTCGGCAATCCCTTTATCTGCGTAAACTGCGGGGCGCTAACCGAGTCGTTGCTGGAAAGCGAGCTTTTTGGACATGAAAAAGGGGCCTTTACCGGTTCCCAGGGTGTCCGGCACGGGATTTTTGAACTGGCCAACAAGGGTACTCTCTTTCTGGACGAGATCGGCGAGGCCTCGCCGTCCATCCAGGTCAAGCTGCTGCGAGTTTTAGAAAGCGGTGAATTCTACCGGGTTGGTGGTGAAAGACCGCTTAAAACCGATGTCCGGGTACTGGCTGCCACCAATAAGAGCCTGCGGGACGCAGCAAGGGATAAACTATTCCGGGAAGACCTCCTCTACCGCCTTGATGTTGTCAGCCTGCAAATCCCGCCCCTGCGGGAAAGACCTATGGATATTGTGCCGCTGGTGGACTACTTTATTGAAAAAAACTTGCCGGAAGAAGAGAGGCATTTGCGCATCCGGTTTAGCGATCAGGCCATGTCTCTGTTGCAAAACTATTCCTGGCCGGGCAATGTCAGGGAGTTGTCCAATGTGGTGGCCCGTTCCCTCGCCCTCAGGAGCAGCGACCTGCTTGGTCCGGATTGCCTGCCCGGACACGTTGTCCACAATGAGCAAGATTTTCTGGCCAGGCACCTGGGCACAAAAACAAACGTTAATGAGGTGGTTCGGGACTGGAGCCGGAGACTGCTCAAGGTAATATTGAGCAAGGGCACTATTGATCTGGCGGAACTTAAGGATACAATGGAGCGGGAGGCTGCCTGGACGGTCAGGCGGGTCATAGAGGAAACCCTGGCAAAGACCGGAAATAGCCGGACAAAAGCAGCAAAACTTTTAAATGTCACCCCACGGGTTTTACGCTACCTGGAAAAGGAGAAAGATAAATAAATTTAACCGGGGCCGGCTGCCGTTTTTTCGGCAACCGGCCGTTTATTTGTCGATAATATCTGCTGGTTTAGCCTTAAATCTGCCGGAACTACCTGTTCAAGTTTTGTTGAACAAAAAAAGAACTCAGTATTCTGTAGGCCTCTCAACCAGAGGTCTTTCTTTTTTTGAATATTCATTAAAAACTGGCATCTTCCTTGCTGTAAAAATATTCAGTAAAGGAGGGTAATGCTTTCATGTACAGGATTGTTAATAAAGAAGTTCTGGCCCCCGACATCAGTCTGATTGAAATCAAGGCTCCCCTGGTGGCTGGAAAGGCGAAGGCCGGTCAGTTCGTCATCCTTCGCCTATGGGAGGGCGGCGAACGGATTCCCCTCACAATTGCAGACTTTGACAGGGAGAGAGGGACCATTACCTGCGTCTTTCAGGAGGTGGGGAAAACCACCAGACAACTGGGGACTTTGGAAGCAGGAGACAAGCTCAAGGATTTCGCCGGACCGTTGGGACTACCCTCCCGGATCCAGAACTTCGGAAGCGTGGTCTGTATCGGCGGCGGCGTCGGAGTTGCCCCGGTTTATCCCATTGCCCGCGCCCTCAAGGATGCCGGCAACGAAGTAACCGGAATTGTCGGCGCCCGTAACAGGGAGTTGCTATTCTGGGAAGACCGGATGCGGGCTGCCTGTAACAGGCTGCTGGTGGCCACCGATGATGGTTCTTACGGACTTCATGGCTTTGTTACGGATCTCCTCAGGGAAGTCATTGGGGAAAAGAAGGAACTGGACTTATGTATTGCCATCGGCCCGCTGCCGATGATGCGGGCGGTGAGCAGCCTGACCCGGGAATACGGCCTAAAAACCGTGGTCAGCCTTAATTCAATCATGGTCGATGGGACGGGTATGTGCGGTTGCTGCCGGGTCACTGTGGGCGGCGAAACAAAGTTTACCTGTGTTGACGGTCCGGAGTTTGACGGACACCTGGTTGATTTCGAGGAAATGGCCCGGCGGTCTGTTATTTATAAGCCCATGGAGCAACTTGCCCTGGAGCTCTACCTGGGAGAGACCGGACACAGGTGCAGCTGTGTCCGGGGAGGTGAAAAATAATGACCGGGGAAAAGCAGCCCAAAAAAACGATCATTACCAAAAAGAACCCGATGCCGGCCCAGGATCCCCAACGGCGGTCCAAAAATTTTGAGGAAGTGGCCCTGGGCTACCCGGAAGATACCGTCATAGCCGAGGCAAAACGCTGCCTTGACTGTAAAAACGCGCCCTGCCGGCAGGGTTGTCCGGTGGATGTGGACATTCCCGCCTTTATCAGGCTGGCGGCCGAAGGGGATTTCGGCGGGGCGATTCAAAAGATCAAAGAAACAAACGCAATGCCGGCAATTTGCGGGAGGGTCTGCCCCCAGGAGAGCCAGTGTGAAAAATTCTGCACCCTGGGGAAAAAGCACGAACCCGTGGCCATTGGCCGCATTGAGCGCTACTGTGCAGACTGGGAACTGGCCCGGGGCACTTTTCCCCAGAGGGTTGCGCCGCCCACCGGCAGGAAGGTTGCCGTTGTCGGTTCGGGGCCGGCCGGTCTCACCTGCGCCGCCGACCTGGCCAAAGCCGGACACAGGGTTACCGTATTTGAAGCCCTGCATGTGGCCGGCGGCGTCCTGATGTACGGCATTCCTGAATTCCGCCTGCCCAAGCGGGTGGTGCATGCCGAAGTTGAAAACCTGAAAAAGCTGGGGGTCGGGATCGAGGTCAACGCGGTCGTGGGCAAATTCGCTACGGTTGACGAACTGCTCAACGGCGGCGGTTTTGACGCTGTTTTCATCGGTACCGGGGCGGGCCTGCCCTATTTTATGAAAATTCCCGGTGAAAACGCCTGCGGCGTCTATTCAGCCAACGAATTTCTGACGCGCACCAACTTGATGAAGGCCTACCGCTTCCCAGGAAGCGATACTCCCATCCGGGTGGGCAGGAAAGTTGCCGTGCTGGGGGGCGGCAACGTGGCCATGGACTCTGCCCGTACGGCCCTGCGCCTGGGAACGGAGGAATCCTGGATTGTTTACAGGCGATCCGTGCATGAGTTGCCGGCGCGCCGCGAGGAAGTGGAACACGCTGTGGAGGAAGGCGTTAAATTTGCTTTTCTGACCAGCCCAACAAGAATTATCCATGATGACAATTACTGGGTTACAGGTATGGAATGCCTGCGCTATGAACTGGGTGAGCCGGACGCCTCCGGCCGCCGCAGTCCCGTGCCCATTCCCGGGACTGAGTTTGTGATGGACGTGGACACGGTGGTGGTGGCCATAGGCCAGGGTCCCAACCCCCTTGTTCCCAGGACCACCAGCGGTTTAGAAGTTAACAGAAAAGGCAATATCGTGGCCGATCCGGCCACCGGGGCTACTTCAAAGCCCGGTGTTTACGCAGGCGGGGACATTGTGACCGGCGCCGCCACCGTCATCCTGGCCATGGGGGCCGGTCGCGCGGCGGCGAAGGCCATGCACAGCTACCTCACCCAAAAGGGACCGGTCCAGTAAAGTTGATCAGGAAAAGATGTGCCGGCAAGTTCTCCGGACTGCGCGAAAAGTGCGGCCCAAAGCATCGGGGTGGGGTTGAGGCGCGAAGGTTCTTCTTGCCCCTTCTGCCTTTGCTCTGAGCCCTCGCCTGGTGGCTAAATAAAACGGCTTCATTTTAACTAAAGGAGGTATTTTTATGCTGCAAGACTACTTGATCCCGGAAACGGTAGAACAGGCCCTGTCCCATTTGCAGGGCGGCAAGGGACGGGCCAGGGTTGTTGCGGGCGGCACCGACCTGCTCCTGGATCTTGCAAACGGCAAAAAAGAAGCTGGAGTGCTGGTGGATCTAACCAGGATTCCCGGTTTGCAGGAAATCACATTGGAGGATGATTTGATCCGGCTCGGCGCCGCTGTAACCCATAACCAGGTTGCCAAGTCCAAATTAATCCAGGAAAAGGCTTCGGTCCTGGCCCGGGCGGCCCGGTCGGTGGGTTCCCTGCAGATTCGCAACACTGCCACGGTGGTGGGCAATGTGGTCAATGCCCAGCCGGCGGCGGATGCAGCTGTGGCCCTGGTGGCCCTGGGTGCTGTTGCTGAAGTGGTGTCGCCGTCGGGAAAAGAATACATCCCGGTGGAAAAACTGTATGCCGGTGTTGGAAAGAGCGTCCTGGACAGCACCAGCCAGATTGTGACCAGGATCCAGTTTCCGGCCTTATTGAAAAATCAGGGTTCTGCCTATGAACGCCTGGAGCAGAGGAAAGCACTGGCTCTGCCCATGCTCAATGTTGCAGTGGTCGTATCCCTGGCAGATAACCGGTTCCAGTGGGCCCGCATCGTCATGGCCCCGGTGGGGCCGGGACCGGTACGCGCTACTGAAGCTGAAGCAATCTTAACGGGGGCGGATGTTAGCCTTGGGAACATCGAAAATGCTGCAGCTGCGGCCAGGGCCCAGGCCAATCCCAGGTCCAGCGCGCTCAGGGGTTCCCGGGAGTACCGCCTGGAGGTGCTGCCGGTCCTGGTCCGGAGAGCGCTGGAGGCGGCCGTCGTCCGGGCCGGAGGCAATTGCTAACAATAATAAAGGAGGCAAACCAATGAGCTCTAAAATACTCACTTTTACTCTCAACGGTGAAACAATCAGGGTGGTTGTGGAACCTACCGACATGCTGGCGGATGTGCTCAGGGACAAACTGAACCTGATTGGAGTTAAAAAAGGCTGCGGTCAGGGGGAGTGCGGGGCATGTACAGTGATTATGAACGGGGATGCCGTTACCTCCTGCATCATTCCTGCTCTGAAAGCGGAGGGGGCTGTTGTGGAAACCATTGAAGCATCGGAGGTCCGGGCAAATACCACCCGCTGCAGGAAAGTTTTATGGATCTTGGAGCCATTCAATGCGGTTTCTGTACGCCGGGCATGATCATGTCAGCCAAAGCCCTGCTGGACAAAAATGAGCAGCCCACCCGGGAGGAGATCCGGGAGGCCATCTCGGGGAACATCTGCCGCTGTACGGGGTACGTAAAAATAGAAAAAGCAGTTTCAACTGCCGCCGAAAAAATTAGAGAGGGCAAGTAAAGGAGGTGCCGGGATGAAAAACTATAATGTTGTGGGACAAAGTGTCAGAAGGCTTGACGCCGCGGAGAAAGCAACTGGTACAGCGGTCTTTTCCAGCGATTTCACGCTGCCCGGTATGCTGTACGGCAAGGTGTTGCGCAGTCCGTACGCCCATGCCAGAATCGTCAGCATCGACACCACGGAAGCCGAAAAGCTGCCCGGGGTCAAAGCCGTTGTAACTTACAAAAACACCCCGCGGGAGATATTCAACACCTCTGCAACAATGACCTTTACCGTGCCGGCTTTAAAGCCGGTCCTGGACCAGTATATTTTTGACAGCGTGGTGCGCTATGTGGGAGACGAAGTTGCGGCAGTGGCGGCGGTCAGCGAAAAGCTGGCTGAAGAAGCTTTGAAGCTGATCAAGGTTGAGTACGAAGAACTGCCGGCTGTATTTGATCCCCTGGAGGCAATGAAACCGGAAGCCCCGGATATCCATGCCAACTGCAAGGAAGGTAAAAATATCATCGGGGAAATCATCAAAATTCCCATGGGGGATGTGGAAAAGGGCTTTAAAGAGTGTGACCTCGTCATTGAAAAGCGTTTTAAACTGCCCATTGTAAAGCAGGTCCAGATGGAGACCCAGGCTGCCGTAGCCCAGGTGGAGGTTAACGGAAAGATCACGGTTTGGTCCACCACCCAGACCCCGCACCCCACCCGGATGATTCTTGCCAAAATTTTCGGGGTGCCGAACAGCAAAATCAGGGTTTTGAATCCTCCCTATGTGGGCGGTGGTTTCGGGGTGCGAATCGGCCTGAGCGCCAAGGCCGAACCCATTGCCGTGGCGCTGGCCATGCAGGCCGGTAAACCGGTCAGAGTCATTTATTCCAGGGAAGAGGACTTTATGGCTTCCGACACCCGGCACGGTGGTTATGTTACAGTCAAGCTGGGAGCTAAAAAAGACGGTACTTTCCATGCCCTGGACCTGAAGGCGGCTTTGAACGGTGGTGCCTACTGCAGCTTCAGCACTGAAACACCGGGTGTGCTGGGCGCAATGGGGCTGGCCGTTTACCGGATTCCCAACCAGTCTTATTACGGCCACAGCGTTTACACCAACGTGACCCCCGCCGGCGCCATGCGCGGCTTCGGGAACCCCCAGGCCATGTTCCCCATTGAATCGGTGGTGGATATGATGGCGGAAGAACTTGGGATGGATCCGCTGGAACTGCGTTTGAAAAATATAATGAGAGCCGGTGACCCCTGGTGTCTCCCCTATCCCTGCCAATCAACAGGATTGGCCGAGTGTATTGAGAGGGGGGCTAAGAGCATCGGTTGGGAGCGGCGCGGCAGTCTCAACCAGCCCGGAGCCAAAAAATTGAGGGGAATCGGCGTGGGGGTGGGCACCCACGTCAGTAACTCCTGGCCCTTCTGTGTGGACTATGATAACGCCATTGTCACCGTTCAGCAGGATGGCTCCATCCACCTGGCCTCCGGGGTGCCCGACATCGGTACCGGAACCAGCACCGCGCTGCCGCAGCTGGCTGCCGAGGTGCTGGGCGTAGGACTTGAGGAAGTAAGCCTTACCTTCGGCGACACCCTGAGCACTCCCTTCGATATCGGCAGCCACGCCAGCCGGACCCTGTACGCCGCAGGCACCGCCGTGGTGGCGGCGGCGGAGGACGCCAAGAGGCAGATTCTGGAATATGCCGCTGATTTCCTGAAAGTTTCACCGGAAAGGTTGGAGATTAAGGATTCCCTGATCTACATCACCGGCCGGGAACTGGGTGAGGATTGCGCGGGCACCGGCGTCTGCAAAACCGGCGAGGAAAGAATAAGTGTGACCTTGCAGGAACTGGCCTACCACGCGCACCTTCGCAACAAACAGTTCATCGGCGTGGGCCGGATCGTACCCGAAAACGCTCCGCCCTGGCATGCCCACTTCGCCGAGGTTGAAGTTGACACGGAAACAGGCCAGGTCAAGGTGATTAGGGTTGCTGCAGCACACGATGTGGGTAAGGCCATCAATCCGGTTATTGTGGAAGGGCAAATCGAGGGCGGTGTCCTCCAGGGTGTGGGTTACGCCGTCAGTGAGGAAATCGTCCACGACGCCAAGGGCCGGCCGCTGCACAACAGCCTGCACAAGTACCTGCTCCCCACCGCCGAGGATATTCCGGAAATCGATGCTATTATAGTAGAAGCCAGCGACCCCAGCGGTCCCTTCGGCGCCAAGGGTGTGGGCGAGACGGGGCTGGTTCCTACAGCAGGGGCTATCGCCAATGCGGTTTATAACGCCACCGGGGTGCGGTTTTACGAGATACCCATGACCGAGGAAAAGGTTTTCAGAGCCTTAAGCGCAGCCAAAAATTCAACTTGTTGATTGCGGCTCCTGAGAAACCTGGGGAACTTCCCTGTGGTTGGCCGGAACCCTGGGAACCGTCCCTGCGGTTGCTGGTTGCCTGTGGTTGCCCATGGACCTGGAGAGGCCGGCCCGGTGTATTTGGACACAATGACAGGACCCCTTAAGTGGATGTCTTAAGGGGTTTCCTTGTAACTAATACTTTGGGCCAGTTGATAGTTAATGTATTGATTGAGGCTGACATTTTCTTCCCTGGCCTTTAAAACCAAAACTCGGTGAAGAAATTTGGGTATACGGATATTAAACTTGCCGGAGTATTCTTCCCTGGTTGGCTCGGGAATTGTGTCTCCGTTCTGCAGGGCAAAATCAAGCCATCCTTTTTTTGCATCCTGGATCATTTCATATGCTTCTTCCAGGGTTTGCCCCTGACTGAGGAACACGATATGTATGAAGAAATGAAACCTCTTCTATATCATACTTCCAGAGAAAGGTTGAACAGGTAACCGTATCTTCACAAGCTCTTGATTTTGTCGAAATTTTGTAATGTTACATAATTTGTGCTACAATTAAATTATAGAAAGACAACATAAGGGAGGTTAGCCAAATATTTTAACCGGGCGGCGCTACCTGAAGCAGATATAAAATTTTTAAACATAAGAACACTTTTAATGCGGTAGCCGGACAGCACCGAACCGGACATTAACAGCTGTTGTTAAGTCAATCGAGATTTGTTAAGCAAGGGAGGCATATTTAATGAAATACTACGAGATGCGCACCTACACATTAAAACCGGGCACAGTAAAACAATATATTAAATACTTTGAAGAAATCGGCAGACCTATAATTACCAAGTACCTTAAACTGGTTGGATTCTGGTACACTGAACTGGGTACGCTCAACCAGCTTGTAAGCATATGGGAATATGAAAGCCTGGATGAAAGGACCGAAAAGCGCAAAGCTCTTTATCAAGATGAAGAATGGAATAATAAGTTTATCCCTCTTGCCTTTCCGCTGGTAACCGAACAAAAAAACCAGATCATGCTGGCGTTGCCGTCGTCACCGATTAAATAAATCACTTCCCATCTGAAGAGACATCCACCTTAGATGGTCTTCCAACAATAAAGAAACTAAAGGGGGCAGCCGGCCGGATCAACCGAATGCCCCCTTTAAATAACTGTTACATTTTATCATTATACCGGCTGCAATGATTAGTTTTTGACAGATTCAGGGACAAACTCAAAGTAATCCCTGAACCTCAGCCCTTCGATATTCAGCCATTTATACGGGGCGTTATTATCCGCCAGACATACCCTGGCTCCACCCGGGGCAATAACATACCCGTCCTTAAAAACGTAGACCTTAATCCCGTCAACAACAACTTCTTCATATTTTTCGGGCTCGGAAGGTTTATACTCGAACACAACGGGCTCGTTACTGTAGCCGCAGCAACTGGCCATGGGCACCGATTCCACGGTAATGGCATCAGACTTACCTTGAATATATTCCCTGGCTTCTTTGGTAATCTCTAATTTGATCATTTTCCCTACCTCCATGATGTTATTTAAATAATTTAATAACTGATTGTTTACCGGCCATGTTTGCATGCCAGATTCCGTCGCGGGCATCCCCCCTGGTCCAGGCTGCGCCTATTACTTAGATATCCAACCGTGTTTCAGAAAATTAATGAATCTATATATAGCAGATTTATATTTCCTTATCCAATTTTGAGTTTACCTGAAGCAGCAGCCTTTCGAAAATTTCTGGTTCTCCGTCATTTAAGTCACCGTAGAGCAGTGCGTCGATCTTTTTTGAAATATCGTCAAAAACTGGTTTTAAGTTCTTGCCTTTATTGGTTAATTTGACATAAGTGACCCTGCTGTCCGTGCGGCTTTTTTCCCTTTCCACAAAACCATATTCCATAAGCTTTTCAATCAATACCGTAACTGTTGGTTTTGTCCTGTTAATCCGGTTTGCCAACTCCTTCATGGAGCATTTCTCTTCTTGAAAAAGAATAACCAGGATATCGCCATGAGAAGGAACAATCCCTTTTATTCCATGATTCTCAAGTTCCCTGACGATAAACCTGTTGGCTTTTTCTCTTATTCTGCTTATTAAGGCGAGTGCATTTCCTTTTTTCATATCTATATTATAGTTAGACATCTAACTATTGTCAAGCTTTCCTGGTAATTAAGTGACGGGAGATGGATGGCGGGAAATGACAGGGGGCCGGTTCCGTTGACGCATCCTTTCGGCGATTTCGTTCTTCAATTGACACTCCGGGGGAATTGCAATGTTTTAGTTTTGCTAATAAGATATATCTGTGCATTTTAATGATAATTAAGATGGGGGGAAGTATATATGCCGGATATTAGTTTTAAAAAATTTGATGTTGAAAGTACTTTTCTGGATCCCCGCCTGGATTTTCAGCGGACATCGGTAAAAACCCAGGTGCGGCTTGACCCGCTAACCGGTAGAACAGGACACTATTCACACTTTGGGGCCATTACTCCACAGCAGCTGGACCTGGAAAAATACCTGGAACAGCAGGGCAAGGAGTTTTGTCCCTTTTGCAGTGCCCTCAGAGAAGAGCTGACGCCCAAATTCCCCGGGGAAATTATTCCGGAGGGACGCCTGGCCAGGGGGGAGGCCCTGCTGGTGCCCAACCTGCACCCTTACGATGTCTATAGCTCGGTCTGCATCATGACCAGAGGGCATGTTGTGCCCCTGGCTCAGTTTAGTTACGAGCATCTGCATGACTCTTTCAGCCTCGGGTTTGATTTTTTAAAAAGGGTCAAGGCCATTGATCCTTCATTGCCATATCAGATCATGGGCTGGAACTATATGCCTCCGTCCGGCGGCGGGCTGATCCACCCGCACCAGCAGTACTTTGCCACGGGAAATCCCGGCAACCAGTTTAAAGATGAATTAAGGGCGTCAGAAAGGTTTTACGAGAGTTGTCAGAGGGACTACTGGCTGGAGTTAATCGACATTGAACAAAGAAATAACCAGCGTTATATTGGACAGCTTGGAGACTCGCACTGGCTGACATCCTACGTATCAATGGGGGTTATGGGGGAGATTCTCTGTGTATTTCCCAGGGTGTACTGCCTGGATGATCTCACAGCCGCAAATATCAGTGAGCTTATTGCAGGCCTGCAAAGGATTTTCAACTACTTTGGCCAGGCAGGCATCTACAGCTTCAACGCAACCTTGTTCTTTGGTCCCGAAGGCCAGCGGTTTTTCCCCGCGCACTTTCGGATCGTTCCCAGAACTTTCTTGAATACCAGAGACTACGCCACAGATATGAACTTCTTCCAGGTGATGCTGCAGGAACCGGTTAGTGTCGTCTGGCCGGAAGACCTGTGCCGGGAAGTCAAGAAATTTTTTTAGCAGTACCGGACCGATTAAGGCAGCGGTTTCTTTCCGGCGTTAATCAGCGTTCCCAATGCAGAAATAAAGTAGAACCTACTGATAAAAAAACACGGCACTCTGGTACCAGATACCATAGTGCCGTGTTTCTTTATCAAAGTGTGATTTAAGAGGAAACAGTTACGGATTGGGAAGTTATGTTTTCATCACTGTTAACAGCTTCAGGTACTTTGCGTACCAGCGGCCATTTATCGAAAAATGTATTAAAGAATAGGAATGTCATTAAAAAGGCAAACTGGCCGGCCAGAATACCCATTGTTGGATACCCCATGCCCATATTGTTGGCCCCAAAGGGTATCTTACCTAAGAGTTTAATCCAAATAATTCCCAGTACGCCGCCGAGGACAAACCAGATCGCGACTCTGATCAGAATCCTGGCTGCGGTATTGGGAACAAGCCGGGCGCTGGGATAGTCATCAAACAGGTGATGCCAGGCCAACATAGTCACAACGATGGAGAGCCCCAGTGAGGCTACCAGTAAATCCGGAGGAGTGCCCGGGGAAAGATTGAGTGGCGTGATGATTCCGCGGACTAGAGGCGGCAATAATAACCCGGCGGCTAATGCAATCACCAGTCCGGCGATTCCCATGTACGGCTGTTTCCTGGCAAAAAGTTTCATGGGATAACCCTCGCCGCCTTCAGCCGGCATCAAGAAGAAGATTACAAAAAACTGGCAGAACGCACACCAGGCTGCAAAGGAACCCAAAGGCGCACTGACAATTACTTCTTCGCCCAGTGATAAGTTCCAAAAGCTGGGCATTATTGTTGCTATCCATACTAAAACTACCACCAGTGTACTGAAGAACAAGACGCCCCAACCTTCGGTGGGTTGTTTTGACGTGCCGGCAAAAGGCCATTTCTGGAACAGGGATACAAAGGGAATCTGAGCCATGATCACCGGCAGGGCAAGGAAATTGGCGACTTCCCAGCCCTGAAAGGCCAACTGGACCTCCCCGGCTGTTTTAGGTGTAAATAACAGAGCAAGATTAAAGGGTTTCCACCAGATGCCAAGAAAACCGATGATCACAAAGAACGCTATGATGCCGGTCAGCCAGGCTACAACGGTGTACCAAAGACCGGCATAGGGCTGCTTCGGGGTGAATGCTGTCTTGCCGTAGTTGCCCATAATTAAAGTCAGCCAGATCCAGGGATTGATCACCATCCAGAAAAAGCTGCCTTCTACCATCACACCGATTAACTGACCCGCCAGCTTAGGATCTGCCGCTGCCAGCCCCGGGGCGGCCAAAGCGCTAAAGATGGATTTAAATAGCATAGACCACAGCGGCCAGAGTATGCAGGCTAAAGCAAAGCAAAGGATAAATGCCGCCAGACCGGTGGACAATTGTCCTTTAAAGGTCCGTCTCGTCATTGATTCTTGCATTAAATAAACCCCCTGTCGTTGGTTATCTAAGAAGCAAACATCCAGATTAAAAGTAACAGTAATTTATAATAACTAACTATGCGCTGTTAAGTTAATCACCAGGTTGTCAACTTCCGGCCTTCAAACCACCTCCTTAAAACAAAATATCCCGGCTTCTGTCGGTAAGCCAATAAACCTATGGGCACACGTATTGCAAATTCTCCAAATAATCCATATCTAATCCTTTTTACCCGCAGAACAATGCAACGTATCATTCACTGGCCGGTACCTGATGATCTATCAACTTAAATGAATTCATTATTGCAAATTTAGGAAAGTTTATCATGCAGATATCCCCCTTTTCTACAGTCAGGCGGATAGGATATTCGGCAATTGACAGTCCAATTAAACAGTTTAACAATAAATAAAATGACAGGGGAAGCGTCCCCTGTCACTTTTACCCTGCAATATTGCTGGTTAATGGATAACACCTATCATCCGCCAATAAGGTACACATACGAGTATAGCCACAAAGGCTGCAATGATGTAGCACGCGCCGGCTGTAAAAACGTGGTTGGCAGCCCATCCTTTGTTCTGCATTATGCCCTCTGCCATTAGCAGCCATGGCTGCTGATAATTCAACAGGAAAAAGTTAATGCCGGCCAGGTAAGCAAAGGTCACTACCAGCGGGTGGATCTCAAATTGGTTGAACACGGGAATCAGGACGATTGCTGTAAGCGCTATGGTAGAGAAACCCCAGGGCACATCGATAAAACGAATCAGCATGATCCCTGCCGTAAAAACTAGTAAGAAAACCAGGGGGTTGGAAGCATAGGACAGTATTGTCGGCTCCAATAAAGGTGCAATCCATTGGGAAACATCGGCTTCAAGAAAAATTGACGAAAGGCTGATCGTTACGCCAAAGAATACTATTACGTCCCAGTTGGCGCCGGTACCTATCTCCGCTGGTTTGATTATGCCGAACAGGAGCAGTAAAGTCAGCGCTAATAACGCCGCCCCGGGCGCAGGTATACCATGTATTTTTTCAGTGGAAAACAACACCAGGCAGGCGATAAGTATAATTCCAGTAATAATTTCCTGGCGGCTTACCGGCCCCAGGGCACGGTATTCTTCCTTAAAGGTGTCGCGGGGGATACCGATCGCTTCCTTTGGCTTCATCAAGACAACAACCAGCGCGACATATACCACTGTTACTATGAACCAGGGCAGGGCCAGTATCTTAAACCAGCTGTCGAAAGTAGCCAGGTGTTTTAGCTCTGCCGGCAGGAATCCGACCATTATCGGTCCGGACAGTGAACCTGTCAGCCAGCCGGTACCCGGTAAGAGGCACATGGCAAAGGCTATGAGGGCAATGAAAGCGGAGCCCTTGGAATTGTATTTTAGTTTGCATGCATCGATTACTCCCATGGCAATAGGCATGACGATCGCCAGGCGCACTGTGATAGAGGGTGTTAAGGCTGAGAGCGCTATGCCGATAATGAACCAGCTTATGGCCATGTTCACCCAGCCGGGCTCAAAAAGTTTTAAGACCATGTAGGCGATTCTCTTGCCAAGTCCTGTTTTTTGCAGCACGAAACCGAAATATAACGCCGGGATCAGGATCCAGACCGAAGAACTGATGAACCCGGCTGCAACCGTATTAAGATTAAGTCCAAAAACAAGGCCGCCTGCGACCAGTAAGGCGCAGCCTGCCATAAAGGGCACATTATTTGGTTTAAAAATCCACAGGCCCAGGGTAACAATTACTACACCCACCATGTGGTGGCCTACCGGAGGCAGGCCGTTAAAAGGTTTAATTATACCGATAAAAAGAGCGGTTAAGCAAACAATTAGAACCCCTATATTCTTGGGGTTTGATAATATGGAGACCTTTTCTGTCGAAACCTCCAAACGTTCGATAGCATGCTGTTCCATAGTTTAAAGTTTTACTCCCTCCTTTAATGAATAAAGTTTATTTACCTATTGTTGACGCCTTAACTCCCCCTTTCATTTTGCGTGAATATATAAATATACCTGTTACCTGAATAAATGAGTGAAAGACTCATCAATAACAGGCATGCCTTGCAATTTGTAAATTACATTGATTTTATTTTACTAGTAAAGAAATATCATGTTGGTAAACCCTATGCTATGTGCAAATCAGGTTGAAAATTAATCATCCACTGTCTGTTTTGACTGTTGACGTCAATTGTAGCTACAAATACCATGGCTGTAAATTTGCAGGCCATATTACGCTTGAATGACAATTAGTGGTAGAAGAACTGTCAAGCTAAACAGCAATTTGTTCATTATTGTGTTGGACCTGGTCATGGAAAAGTGTCAGACGGAGTGATAGATTAATCTAGGTGAGTTGTACCCATTTGTAAGATCGACATTCTAAGGGATCTGTGGATTTATATTTGCAAGAGATATATTTATAAGAATTATGTATTATATCTGGAAGCTTAATCAATTTTTCCTCTTTAAGGCAATTACCGGGAATCGGTGGCATCCGGATTCTTTTGTGAATAATTTGGAACGAAAAAACTATAAACATTTCCCGGTTTAAAAAAGGAAATCTTATAGGTAAGCGGAAATAATCTAATACCTCAAATTTGATTGAAAAGAGCCGCAGATTTTTGACTGCAGCCCTTTTTGTTTTCACGGTATTACCTTTTGAAGCTCCAGTTTAACGAATCCAGCAAAAAAATTAGAATGAGGATATTTATGCAAAAGCAAGAACTGAGGCAGGGAATAAATGATTCAGTCCCGATTATTTTAGGTTACTTACCCCTGGGATTAGCCTTCGGGGTGCTGGCAAACGAGGTTGGCATGTCGATCATTCAGGCTACGGTAATGTCGTTCCTTTGTTTTACAGGAGCCGGGCAATATATAGCCATCGGGGTCATGCAGGCGGGAGGGGCGGTATTCACCATAATCATGGCCAATGTATTGGTGAATTTGAGGTACTTATTGTTTTCCACATCGATGGTTCCCTACCTCAAGGGACGGGTGCCCACTGCTCTTGGCAGCTTCCTGTCCTATGGATTGACTGATGAAACCTATGCGGTAGCAATGAAACGCTATCAGGATCATTCGCCCACCGTCTCCTATATAGCCGGCCTCAACCTGAGCTCGCATATCGGCTGGGTCGCCAGCACACTGTTGGGAGCCATACTGGGCGGTTATATGAGTAATACAGAGCGCCTGGGCCTGGGCTTTGCTTTGCCGGCAATGTATATTTGTTTGTTGGTTTTCATGATTAAGCGCAAATCAGACGTCTTTGTGGCTTTATCTTCAGCCCTGTTGTGTTTGGTGGTCGGCTATTTCTTGCCGGCTACTATGGGAAACTTGTTCAATATTATTATAGCGACGGTTGTCGCAGCCAGTTTGGGGATGTTATTCAATGAGCGGGACTGATATTTGGGTTATGATTGTCGGCGTCTCAATAGTATCTATGCTGCCGCGGGTCCTGCCGGTGGCGCTGTTTACCCGCTATGAATTTCCTGAACCGTTAAAACGGTGGTTGTCCTTTATAGCCCCGGCAGTTTTAGGCAGCTTAACAGCTGTGAGTGTCCTGGCGCCGGAAGGCTTCATTGATCTCAGCATTCATAACAGGTATATCTGGGCCTTCCTGCCCACACTTCTTGTGGCCATTAAGACCAGAAGCCTTTTCTACAGCCTGCTGGTTGGAATTGTAACCATGGCCCTGCTGTATAATTATTTTTTATAGTGACTAAATATATTTACAATGACAAGTGCTGTTAAGTTTACAATAAATGCAAAATTATGATATAATTTATTATATAAAACAACAGAGGAATTAATTGCCATGAACGAAATTTATACAATAGGGCATTCATCTTTAAAACCAGAAGATTTTTTGCTGTTATTAAGAACACATAATATTAATTGTGTAGTTGATGTCAGGAGTATTCCTTATTCAAAATATGCTCCCCAATTTAACAAGAAAAATATTAAAGAATTCTTAAATTATAACAGAATTCACTATATATTTATGGGCAAGGAATTGGGAGCAAGGCGCAAAGATAAAGACTTATATTCGGAAGAAGGTTATTTGGATTTTGAAAAAGTATATGAAAGTGATTTGTTTAATTTAGGTATCCAAAGGGTTAAAGATGGCATTGAAAAAGGATTTATTGTTGCACTGATGTGTACCGAGAAAGATCCCATTGATTGCCATAGAAACATCTTGGTGGCTCGTAAATTATATGGACAAAATTATAAAGTTAATAACATACTTATAAATGGAGAAATCCAAACCCAGGATTATATTGAAGAAAGGCTACTTGACATGTATTTTCCCAATAGGATGCAGCTGGCTTTGTTTAGTGATACTACAGCTACTGATAACAACAAAGAAATGATAAACAAGGCATATAGGCTTAGAAACAAGGATATTGCTAACGGTATTTTTGAAGAAAAGGGGCTTGCTGCCAATGAAATTATTCACAATAGGGTTTACTAAGAAAACAGCAAGAGAGTTTTTTACTTTGTTAAAAAATAATCAGATTAACAAAGTTGTAGATGTTAGACTGAACAATTCTTCACAACTGGCCGGATTTGCAAAGGGAAAAGATATTGAGTATATTTTGGAAGAATTTTGTAAAATATCCTATATTCACGCTACGGAATTAGCTCCAAATAAGGAGATACTTAATGATTATAAAAATAAAAAAATTAATTGGCAGCAATATGAATCATTGTTTAATAAACTCCTGGTTGATAGAAACATAAAGAACAAGTTGGACAGGGATTTTAATAATAATTTTGATGGTATTTGCCTTCTTTGCAGCGAAGAGACGGCAGATAATTGCCATAGAAGATTAGTGGCAGAATATATAAAGCGAAACTATCCGGATTTAGGGATAAACATTACTCATTTATAATTATGTGTTGGGGGCATTAAAAATTGTATAAAGATATTATATTACTAACCATATCGAGAAAAATGGGTAATTATTGTGTCGCAGGTGTAGAAAAAGAGAATGGCAACTGGGTTAGGATTGTTTCAGATAATAAAAAAATCCGGAATGCCGTTACCGCCGCAGATGCAATGTATAAAGATGGAAATATGCCCCAAATTATGGATATAATAAGGTTTAAATACAAAGCCCAAAAGCCCGGTTACCATCAACCGGAAAATCATGTTCTTGATAATTCAGAATATTGGAAAAAATTGGGGAGGGCAAGCATCAATGATTTATTAAAAATACATTCCGCTGAAAATAAACCTTTTCTCTTTTATAACACCGATAGACGTATTAGTGTTGGTTACTTTAAGGTTTTAGAAGAAAAAGAAAAATATTCATTAATTCTAATTTCCCCAAAAGATGTTTGTGTTCATGTTAAGAAATGGCGGGAAAAAAAACAGATAACAATGAGCTTTAACTATAGCAGAAATCGTTATTGGTATCTGCCTATAACAGATCCGGAATTTGAAAATACATATATGCAATATCCAGAGGGAAATTACAAATATTCAAAAAAGTGCCTACTAGTTATAAGTTTAGGAGATATGCACACAGATAAAATGCATTATAAACTAATTGCTAAAGTGTTAAATATATAGTTAACTGGCTGAAATATAAATCCAAAGAGTATGGCAAAAAGTTTAAAAGACATCTTCCGGAAAAGGAGGAACCGCCGTGATTAAGGCGGTTTTTCCGAAGACAAAGCAACAGCTCTGCATAGTTCATCAGATCCGCAATTCCACTAAATTTGTGCAGCACAAGGACAGAAAAGCAATCTGCGCTGACCTTAAAAAATCTACGGTGCAGTAAATTTAGACGATGCAGATTATGCCAAGGAAGAATTCAGGGAAAAATGGGACAGGAAATATCCATCCATTCTCCTTTCGCGCGGTATGTGTTAAAACTATCGCAAAGCTCATCCATAGCGCTGGGTGCCAGAAATGCTTTAACCGGTACAAACCTTATCCTTTTGGTTCCGTCGGCCAGTTTTTCTTCGATTACATTATCTGAATGCTTCCATCTGCCTCCCGGCTGGGGAAGGTATGTATTTTTGTACATATCTCTGTGCAGCTGTTGGATGACTTGTGGTTTGACTGGGATATTGACGACGGAAGCGTGGATCTCCGCCAGCATCACGGTAACCGGATACTTCCGCTTCACTCCTGTCCCTGGGGGTAGTTTTCTTACGCATTATTTCTTTAAGCTTTTAATTGGAAACCTTGATTCCTTCGATCCGGTTCGAAGACTCGACACTCTGTATTTCAGCTATTTCCTGCAGAGTACTAAGGATTTCAGGGGACTGCTGGTAAAACAAGTCCTGCTTGTCCTTGTACTCATTTATTTTAGCTATGGCTCTGACGATGTTTAATGGAATTACACTTAGTTTTTCCTAACGAATTCAGATGATCACACCCTCAAGCAATAGGATCAATTAATATAATCAGTTTACTCTTAATGTTATCATGAGAAAAGGATTGTGATAATATTATTCCAAAAATTTCTATGGTATAAAACCCTGGCTGCTCCCATTTTTGCACCAGGGTTTAGCATAGAATTTAATATTGTAAGTGCCATAACCGGCAGATTAGAAATGTTTCTTGCTATCCATCAGCGCCTGGATGTCGTTCAGGGCTTCGCCGAAGCGCTGGAAGTGGACTACTTCCCTCTGTCTCAAAAACCGCAAAGTGTCCTTAACGCCGGGGTCGTCGGTGAGCTGGATCAGGTGCTCATAGGTGGTCCTGGCCTTTTGTTCTGCGGCCATGTCCTCGTGCAGGTCGGCGATAGGATCGCCGGTGGCCTGGATGTAAGCCGCCGTCCAGGGCACCCCGGCTGCGTCCGCCGGGTAGACCGCCCGGTCATGCTCGGCGAAGTGAGCACCCAGGCCGGCTTCCCTGAGCTGCTTGGCCGGTACGCCTTTGACCAGCTTGTAGATCATGGTGGCCACAATTTCCCAGTGGGCCATCTCCTCGGTGCCGATATCAGTTAGCAGACCTTTGGCTTTATTTGTGGGCATGGTATAGCGCTGGGTTAAATAACGTACCGCGGCGGAGAGTTCGCTGTCCGGACCGCCGTATTGGGCCATCAGAAACCTGGCCATACCGATATCGTTTCTATAAACCCGGACCGGGTATTCCAGTTTTTTTTCGTATATCCACATAACTAAATCCCTTCCTATTTGTATTCAATTTCCCACGGCCAGGGGTCCTCAATCCAGGGCCAGGGGCACTGAGCGGGCGCATTACCAAAGACCGTCAACGGCCCGTACATCTCCTCATAACGTTTGACGGCCGCAAAGAGTTTTTCGCGTATGGCATAAAAGTCCCGGAGTGCGGCCCGGTCCCCGGGGTGCGTGTCCAGGAATAAGTTTAGCTCAATCGCGAAGAATTCCAGGGCCTGGATTTCCTTCAGCATGGATAGTCTTTTGTCCATTATTTCACCTCATTTTTTTAAACCATTCATTCATAACGGGTATGGACTATAAAGGTCCGGAAAAGCTGTTCCCTTTTCCAGCGCTTCAGCCGGGCTGAAAACCGGCCCGTATTTTTGCCAGACCACATAGGCCCGGGCGAGACGGTAAACCGGGCCAAATCCTGCTGTTTGGTAGTCCGGTGCTGCTTGTAACTCAGCGGTAGCTATTTCAATACCTGTCTGCTCTTTTTGAGAGATATCCTGACCGCCGCCTGGCTTTAACGGCCTGGTCTGATAAGGTTCTTTTTGAGACATAATAGGGCCTCCTTTGCCATCTGACAACATGTTTTGCTTCTTTATTTTCAAACTATGGCCAATAGGGGAATAATGTTACTTTATTTGGTAAAATAGTAAGGGAAAGGCAATTGTAATTTATCCGTAACGGCTAAGCAAGCTAACGCCCGGCAGCAGTTTTATCCCGCAAGTGTTCCTGACCATCAACAGTCCCGCAAAATCAATAAGTCGTTATTTGACTGATAAAATCAACATTTTTTGGAATTGAAAGGCTCTATTATAATTTGATCTGCATATAAATAATTAATGAATAATATGA
>Ga0209723_1003015_pt1 | contig 21191 bp, 22 predicted proteins | sample BiotimSIPDNA_2_FD_185750 | JGI IMG/M metagenome (GOLD analysis project Ga0209723, IMG submission 185750) | Anaerobic biogas reactor microbial communites from Washington, USA - Biogas_R2 time_0 SIP DNA (SPAdes) (version 2) | ecosystem: Engineered > Bioreactor > Anaerobic > Unclassified | place... | reverse complement strand
TATCCCTATTTATTGACATTTGAAAGCCCCGATATTACTATTGAACAAGAGGAAAGAAAAGATGAAAAAACTCAAAACGGCTCTTGTTTTAAGCGGAGGGGGTGCAAGGGGCAGCTACCAAATAGGAGTATGGAAGGCCCTGAAAAGAATAAGAGTAAAACCCGACATAGTCGTCGGAACATCTGTAGGTGCCATCAACGGAGCTATGATAGCTTTGGGTAAATTTTCAGATGCTGCTGATTTCTGGCTTTCAGCAGAGACAGATGAAATTTTTGGTGTTTCATCAAAACCCGATATATCATTCAAAAGCCCTGTTGAAATCCATGGGCACTCCGAATTTCTCGGTATGCCCATGGAAGATGCTTTCGGATATGCAAAAGATATCCTTATGAGCGGAGGTGCTGACAGCAGCCACCTTTTTGATCTGCTGAAAAAGCATATTGATGAAAGCAAACTCCGCAGATCCCGTACGGATTATGGTCTTGTCACCGTAAGTCTGACAGATCTTAAAAGCCACTATCTTTTTACCGATGACATACCGGTTGGAGAACTGCATGATTTTATGCTGGCCAGTGCCTCATGCTTCCCCGCAGCCAAATATCACCAGATACATCAAACTAAATATATCGATGGAGGATACGCAGACAATATGCCCGTTGAAATGGCCCTGAAAAAGGGCGCCGGGCGCATAATAGCCGTGGATCTTAACGCAGTAGGAAAAATCAATAAGACTTCACTGAAAAAGGCAGAGAAAAACGCAGAAGAGTTTGTTCTGATAAGGAGTACTGCAGATCTGGGAAATTTCCTGTTTTTTGACCCGAAGACCGCAGCCCGCAATATCAAACTGGGATTTCTCGATGCAATGAAAGCTTTCGGACGATATGAGGGCAAATATCTTACTTTCAGGAAAGGATCTTTTGGAGAATCAAAAATAAAAGAAGCAGATACGGCAGGCAGGATCTTCGAACTGGACCCTTCCATTCTATACAGCCGCAAGACTTTTGACAGAGACATTAAAAAGAAACTGTTTCCGGCTCCTGCCCTTTCCGATGAACTCAAAAACATTTCAGACATAAAAAAAGCCCTTACCGCACTTTTGGATCATACAGGTCCGGCAGGGCTGACTATTATCATTGCAGAAGATATAATAAGAAAAGGCGATGAAAGTTATTTTCTTAAGAACCCCGTTTCCAAGCTGTTAAAGGATCAGATAATGGCGGCAAATTATATTGCCAGCTCAGGAATGCTTGTCCCTTCCGGTCCTGTATTCGAACATTTTCCCCGCGGGAGTTTTGTATAGGGCCGCTTCAATTGCAGCAGCTATAACCATGCCAACGGCGAACTGTCCTATATTCCATGGTATTCCCAATGCGGCAACTACCCAGTTGCCGTACATGAGACCTTCCGCCACAAAGTAACCTATCACCATGAAAAGTCCGGCAAAAATCATACCTGCAAGCTGCATGATCACCATCTGTATACGGCTTCTTTCTTTTTTTGCAGCAAATGCTATAAAAAGTCCCATTATAAGTGCCATTGATCCTTTTATTACAAGAGTCCAGGGAGCCCACATGGCAAATCCGCCTATTACATCTCCCAGCATTGAGCCTATCCCCCCTGCAGCAGCTCCATACTTCCAGCCAAGTATAAGAACACCGAGAAATATCATCCCGTCTCCAAGATGCACATATCCCTGGGTAAATGGTATTGGCACCCTTATCATCATAGTTGAAACAATAATGATACCCATCATAAGTGCTGTAAGTATTATTTTGCTTGTGTTTGTTTGAGCCATATTGACCGCCTGCCCTTCAGTGTTTATAATGTACTTGTAGCGTTTTACATTGTAACATAAGAAAAGAGGAAAAGAAATGGAATTAAAAGAAATCATAAACAAAAGACAAAGTATAAGAAAATATAAAGAAGGAGACATCCCGGACAAAGATATCAAAGAAATAATTGAAGCTGCGGGAAAGGCTCCCTCCGGCAAAAACATCCAGAACTGGTACTTTGCAGTAATAAAAAACCAGGAAATCAAAGATGATATTGCCGGTATAATAATCAAAAAAAACGAATCCATAGCCGTTGAAATGGACAAAAATGACCGCCCAAAAGCGGATCGCTTCAGAAAATTCTGCAAAAACTTTACTGTGTTTTTCACAAAAGCAGCCGCACTTACAGTAGTCTATTCCACATTCTACAAGCCTTCGGGTTTTGGTGAATATGAATCGATAGGCATAGATCCCACTTTGGAGCTGGTCACAAAAAGAAACCCTGGCATGCAGAGTCTTGGCGCCGCTCTGGAAAATTTCACCCTGAAGGCGGTGGACATGGGATATGGTTCATGCTGGCTGACCAGTGCAAATTATGCCGCCATCGAGATCGAAGAATACATAAAAAACAAAACAGGTTTTGAAAAGGAAGGCTTTTTCATGGCAGCTCTTATGTCTCTTGGCATCCCTGAAGAAAACCAAAAAAGCCCCTCAAAGAAGGACATTGATGAAATATGTACCTTTATCAAATAATTATTATGAAATAAAAGCAGAAGCAGCCTGCGATACTCCTATAAACACCATGGATAAAATGGCCAGTGCCATTATATATGCCGGAATGCCTCTGAAGGCTTCCGGTATATTATTTGCATTATCTATCTTGTATTTCATACCGGCAAAAATCACCATTGCCCCTGTGAATCCCAGCCCTGCGCCAAGGGCACTGTAAACAGCCTCGAAATATGTGAGTCCCTGATCTATATTTATGAAAGCTATTCCCGCAACAGCACAATTGGCAGATATCAAATGCCCTGTGCATCCCATACTTTCCCAGTATGAAGGTGCTGCTTTCTTCAAAACTGCAGTCACCAGATATCCTGCCAGAAATATAAGGGGAATAAACAAAAATATACGGAAATATTCCAAATCAAAGGGAGATACCCAGTACCTGTCAATAGGCCATGTAAGCAGACTTGCCCCTATCATTGCAAATGTAACTGCCAGCCCCACTGCCGCCGATCTTCCCGCGCTTGCCGATAGTTTGATCAGCGGGCAGGCACCCAGTGCTTTGGCTAATACTATATTGTCCAAAAGGACCATTGTCATCATTACAACAATTATTTCTTTCATGATGATATTTTTTCCTCTTCTCTGTCATTGTTTGTCATATTTTTTTCTTTTTGCCGGGTCTTTCTGTTTATATGTTTATTCAATGCCGCCAGCAATGAAAGCAGGAAAAATCCTCCGGGCAAAAGAACAGCAAAGGGCATCAGAGTCATATCTCCGGCAAACAAAGAATACCCAAACAACGTCCCTTCTCCCATTGATTCCCTTATGATCCCCATCAAAATCAGAACAAGAAGAAATCCTGTTCCTGTTCCCAGTCCGTTAAAAAGTGTCGGCAAAACAGGATTGTTTCTTGCAAATCCGTTGACACTTTCTATAACTATACAGTTTACGGCAATCAGAGGAATGAATATCCCTACTTCTTCTGTTACCTGTGGGAACCATGAATAAAAAATCATCTGTATCACGGCAGTGAAAGCGGCTATTATTATCATATGACTGGCGCAAACAGCTTTTTCCGGTATTATATTTTTCATCAGAGTTGCAGGCAGGGAAGACAAAAAGAGCACCAAAAGAGTTCCGCAGCCCAAAAGGAGCCCGGAAGAAGCACTTTCCGTCACTGCAACGGCGGGACATATCCCGGCCGTCATAACAAGAACAGGGTTTTCCGTAAGTATTTTTTTTGTAAAGAATTTATGATCATTCATTGTCCTTGTCCTTTTCCTTATTGTCTTCCTTTTTCTTGTCCTCGTCTTTCTTTTCTTTGTCTTTTTCCTTATCCTTTTTCTTTTCCTGTTCTTCTTTTTCTTTGGCGGCTTTTATGGCTTTTTTACTATTTTCTGAGAAAAATACATGCTGCTTCAATAATAATAAGGAGTTTCTGCATATTATTTTTTCTGTTCTTTCTTTCTCCTTTACGACTTTTTGCAGGGCCGCATACTCAAGAAGCTTATGGGTGCCGAAAACAAGTCCGGCAGAAACAACGAAAAAACATATTATAACCGCCAGGGATACCATATATTTATCAAAAAAACTTTTTTCCTTCATATAGCATCACCTTTTTTTCTCTGTAATGCTAACTTTTCTATCCTTTTGTCCATAATATCTATATAGGGGGTGATCATATTCATAAGAAGTATGGCAAATATCACTCCATCTATATTCATTCCGCTCATTCTGATCCCCATCGCCAAAACTCCTGCAAAAATTCCGAATACTATTTTTCCGGTCTTGCCTGCTGGTGTTGTTGAACTATCTCCCGCCAAGAAAAACGCACCTATAAAAGTGCTTCCGGCAAGCAGATGAAACAAGGGGTCTTCCCCGGGTATAAGAAGTGCTGTCCCCACAACAGCCAAAAGAAAAGCAACAGGCATCAGCGGGGAAATTACTTTTTTCCATATGAGAAAAATTCCTCCGATCATTATCGTCAGCAGACAAACGCTGCCGGCTCCCCCGCTTATGAATCCAAGAAACATTTCGATATATGTGGGCATCTCTTCTGTTTTTCCCAGAGCCCATAGCATCAAAGGACTTTGCGCGGCAATATCTCCCGTAGCAGATGCAACATTTGGAAATGAAAGACTGTTGATATATTCGGGAAAACATACCGTAAGAAAGGCATATCCCGCCGCCGCAGGGTTTACAAAATTCTGTCCCAGACCTCCAAATATCATCTTTGCGGCAAATATAGCAAAAAAACATCCTGTTACTGCCATCCAGTAGGGGAATCCCGAAGGTAGCAGAAACGCTAATATCACCCCCGTTACCGCCGCACTGGAATCTCTCACAGAAACTACTTTCCCTGCCGCCAGGCAGAACAAAAGCTCAAACAAAATACATGCAGCGACACAAATTACCGTAAGTAAGATCACTCTTGCACCAAAAATATATGTTCCTGCAGCCAGAGTCGGAAAAAGGGCGATCAGAACCAGAACCATGGTTTTTTCAGGTTCGGCCATATCGCTTTTGGGAATTTTGCTCAAATCATTCATAACGTTAATACAATATCACAAACCTTTGTTTTTTTCTACTGTAAATCCCTCTTCGCTTCAGGCCCGGATATGGAAATCCACAAGGTTTTGACTTGACAAGCGGAAAAGCCTTATGTATGATATAATTAAATAATTGCTTAATTGTTTAATTGTTTTATCAGGCCAAGTCAAGAAAGGATCAGATATGGCAAAATCTTTTAAATTACCTCACGACCATGATCTGAAAACAAGATCGCTGCTTGAGGAAATACCCGGCGATGATGTCTTTGAAAAGGCTTCCGGTATATCGGCGCTGCTTTCCGATGCCAGGCGTCTTGAAATATTATGGCTCCTTTGCCATGTGGAGGAATGCGTGATAAACATTGCCGCAATAATGAAAATGTCTTCTCCTGCGGTCTGCCACCATCTAAGGGCACTGAAACAATCCGGTATTATAAAAAGCCGGAAAGACGGCAAAGAAGTTTACTATTCGGTTTCGGATCCCGGCAAAGCTGAAGCATTAAAGAAACTGATAAAAAGTATATTGGCAATAGATTGAAATATATGAGACATCCCCCATTTAAGGAGTATTTTATGTCGCTTACTAAAGATCAAAAAATAATACTTTTACGCTTATCCGCAGCTGCAGTGTTTTTTGTGGCGGGAGAGTTTTTTGCTCTCTTCGGTAACGGTTTTCCCCTTCATTACATAGCCTTAATACTTTTTCTGATCGCATACATAGCTGCAGGTTTCGATACAATATTAAATGCTGTCAAAAACATATTGCACGGGCAGGTTTTTGATGAGAGTTTTCTTATGGCCGTTGCCACCATAGGTGCCCTGGCCCTAAAACAGTTTGATGAAGCCGCCGCTGTTATGATTTTCTTCCTTCTTGGAACTTTTTTTGAGAATTTCGCCGTTTCCAGATCCCGTGATTCTATTTCACGCCTTATGGATATAAAGCCTGACTATGCGAATCTCCTTTATAAAGATCATGAAGAAAAAGTGAGTCCTTATGATGTGGCCCCCGGCGAGATCATAATTGTCAGGCCGGGAGAAAAGATCCCCCTGGACGGCATCGTCACAGAAGGCTCTTCTTCGGTGGACACTTCCGCTCTTACAGGAGAGCCCATCCCAAAAGATGTTTTTCCGGGAGATGAAGTCATAAGCGGATGCATAAACAAAAATGGCCTGCTTAAAATAAAGGTGACCAATACATATAAGGATTCCACCGTTTCCAGGATACTTGAAATGACTGAAAAGGCCTCCGACAGAAAGGCTCCATACGAAAAATTCATTACCCGCTTTGCAAGATACTACACTCCCTTCGTTTTGGCCGCAGCTCTTGTGGTGGCCTTCCTGCCTTCCCTTTTGTTCCCGGATCAGGTTCTTACAGACTGGATCTACAGAGCACTTATTTTCATTATGATATCCTGTCCCTGTGCCCTTGTGGTCTCCGTTCCCCTGACTTTTTTCGGAGGCATAAGCAAGGCAGCAGCATCAGGCATACTTGTCAAGGGTGGGAACTATCTGGAGGCTTTGTCAAAAATGGAGATCGCTATTTTCGATAAAACCGGAACGCTGACCAGCGGTGATTTTTCCGTCAGCTACGCAAAGGCCCTTCATATGGACTCCTTCCGGCTCTTGGAACTGGCAGCCCATGCCGAGAACTATTCAACCCATCCCATAGCTCTTTCAATAAAAAAAGCCTATGGCAGAACTTTGGATACCGACCGCATAAAGAATGTGGAAGAAATCCCGGGCAAGGGTATAATTGCAGTCATAGATGACAAGTCTTTATATGCCGGCAACGAAAATATGATGAACAGCAAGGGCTTCTTCGATCTGCCGGAGGATGAGTCATGCTCCCTGGTCCATTTGGCTTTTGAAGAAGAGTATCTGGGATATATAGCGGTCTGCGATACCATAAAGGATGATGCCGAAGAAACCATTAGAAGAATGAAATCTGCCGGAGTCAAAAAAACCGTTATGCTCACAGGGGACCGGCGTGAAGTTGCCGATGAAGTTGCCCGAAAAACCGGTATAGATGAAGTCAAAAGCGACCTTCTCCCGGGAGGTAAAGTTGCTGTCGCAGAGAAAATGATCTCTGTGAATAAAGCAAAAAAAGGCGGCAAAGTGGCTTTCATAGGCGATGGTATAAATGATGCCCCGGTCATTGCCAGGGCCGATATAGGAATATCCATGGGAAACATTGGCTCTGCTGCCGCAATGGAGGCTTCTGATATAATCATAATGGATGACAGACTTTCCTCCCTTTATAAAGCCATCCTGATATCAAAAAAGACTATTTCCGTGGCTAAGGAAAATGTCATTTTTTCCCTTGCTGTAAAAGTAGTCATACTGGTTCTTGGAGCCTTCGGTATCGCTTCTATGTGGTCTGCAGTCTTTGCGGATGTGGGGGTTTTACTGATAGCTGTTTTGAATGCCTTGCGTTCTATGAGAGGAAGTGCATAAAAGGATCTGTATGATCTTTTTTTAGGGCCTGGTCCCCGCCGACCAGCCGTCAACAGCCTGATTCCCGTAAACTATCTTTCCTGTGGAATCGCATTTCCCCCAGTAGTCACCTATCTTTACCGCCACATAGTCTATACTTATGGCGCCGTTTGATCTTATGACATAAGCTTTTGCATCGCTTATTTCTCCGTACACAGAGCTTTCCCTATATATCTCCGCCATCTCATGACTTGCATATATGACATGCAGAGAAGTGTCATCGGGGTCGTTTCTTTTGTATCCCCTTACTTCGTTGTTTGAAGCGGCCAGAAAAGCAATTGGGTTGCTGTTCCAGGTTATATCATAAATACTGTTGAGAGAGTCAAAATAATCTTTGAAAATGTAATAGAATATTTCCGCATTATCTCCCATTTTTTCTCTCTTTTCTTCATTGGTGAATCCCAGAGACGAATCGTTTACATTGATAAGTCCTTCCGCCGAAAATGCCGGTGAGTCCTCTTCATTTTCAGTCAGTATGGGTTTCAGTATCCCTGTTGTTGAGTAAATCGTTCTGCTGCCCTCTTTATTTTTGACATCTATTGTTACTTCAAGCTTATCCGTCCCTTGAGAAGATACCATCATTGATATGGTTTTGCCACTGTAAAAGGCTCTGTCATATTCCAGTCTGACATCTTCGGGAGCGACCGTCTCGCCGTAGACCAGATATCCTTCATTGTTCACAGCAAAAAATCTGGTGCCCGAATCATATACGACTTTGTTTCCGGATGTGGAAAGAGTATCGCTTTTTGCTGTCTTTGTGCGGATACTTTCCATAACGCTGTTTGCGATCTGCTGTGCATCGGCCTTTTCCCCGCTGCGGTCAAATATATTGCCGATTGGCGATATGACTGCAAAGGCAACACCAAGGAAAATAAGACATACTGCAAGTCCTACTATTATTTCCACCAGGGTGGCTCCTTTATTGCTTTTTTTGATTGTTTTCATTTTCATGTCTGTCACTGCCATTCCAAAACAGTAGTGTTCCATGAGGACCAGCCGCTTCCCGAAGATGAGACCCTTCCGTCATCAACCGATCCTGCCCCCGTATACTGGTATCTTGTGCTTTTCATATCATACTTATACACCTTGATACCCGAGTCATCTTCCAGGCTGGTGTAATGTCTGCCGGCTACGAAAAAAATGTAATAGTCGTTTTCTGTATTTACTATTGACCAGGAAATCGAATCGGCAAAGGATTTTTGCTCTGTTGTAAGGGCAGTATAAACGGCAAATGCAAAGCCGGCTCCTGCATTGGGATCACTGGCATCTACCCCGTCTATCCTTTCCCCTGTGAATGCACCGTCCGTTTGAGGCAGGCTCCCCGCCCGGGCTTTTGTGAATTTCTGTGCTATTGAAGCCATAGTCTCTTCTCCCAGCTGGTGGGTGGTTTTCTGATCATTCTTGGGAGAAAAATATGTTATTGCAGTTTGCTTTTTTATATTTATGTTTTCATAAAAAGTGTTACCGTCAAAAACTATTGTCATGGTCCCGGTTCCTGTCAATGGTGCCGTATCATTTTCTGCAGCCTTTATCTCGTTTTCCAGATCCCTGTTGCTGATATCTGCTTCTTTGTTCATGTTTGCGGAACTTAAAACCAGGGCAGTGACCCCAATAAGGACGATTATAAATATAATAAAACTGACGATGGATTCTATAAGGATCTCGCCATTTTTATTTCCTGATATTCTTTTTATCACTTTATGTTTACCAGTGTCCATGTTTCCGTCCCCCAGGTCCTCGCCCCGTTTTGGATATTGGCATATCCCGTATACGAGTAAGTGGCCGTGACTCTGTAACTTTCCCGCCCGTTATACAAAGATCTGAATGATACCTTCATATCATTTATCGTAACTGTGGCCGCCTGCAGATCTGATCCTGATCCCGAAGTGGCCTGGGAACTGCTCTTGAAAGATATCCGCATATCCTTTGCTTCAAAACCAGCCAGCCCTTTGCCGCTATAACCGGCTGAAGACGCAAAAGGTCCCCAATTTTTGTTTACTGCTGTGTTTCCGCTGTTTATTAGATCTGTCAGGACCATGTTCTTTATATGTCCCCCTATCTCCCCGTTTCTTATGGATCTGTCAATGACCTTCATCGATGATTTTGCTATAAAATAAGCCTGTTTCGTGTTTTTCTCCTGGTTGGATGTCCCCAGATTCCCCGATGCCACAGACAATATAACAGCGCCGATAACCAGCAGTATGACCGCCACTGCCATAACTATGGGTATGCTTATCCCTTTTCTGTTTTTTATGGTTTTTTTTATCATATCCTGCCTTTATTCCTGATACACATAATCAAGGACTCCGTGATCGTCATCCCATGGCGTCCTCTGGAAATCTTCTCCCAGGCTGCAGTTTTCATTGTCAACATCAAAGTAAGCGTAAAAGTATTCAAATATCCCTACCTGAGTGTTCCCCGGACTGTTTTTCATTCCGTCAAATCCCGAATGGTTCTTGAGCTGTCCCTGGCTCATGGCAGTGCAGCCGGCAAAAGTTGTTTCTTTATTATATTTCTTGAGAAAAGCGCAGTTTGTTATGGCTCCGGACCGATTCCAATAGCCGATGCCCCCGTTTCTTTTCTTCTGGATATCATTGTTGCCCTGACCTTCTTCTTGCTCAACGAATCCTATGCTGTATGAATCGTACATGTGCGCTCCCCCCATCATATATGCCACCAGGCCTCCTGCATATTTCGTATCCGCTTTCGGTGCATCCGGGCCGGCCTTTACGGGACCGGTGTTATAACATGAGCGTATGGTCGCTATATTGAAATACCCTGCAAGACCTCCTGCGTAGTTGTCTCCCTGAACAGCTCCTGCATTGTAGCTGCTCCTGACAATGGAATGTGCCCCGAGAAGCTGTCCCACCAGTCCTCCGGCTCTGTCACTTATGATCTTTGCAGCATTTATACAATAAAGTATATCTCCGGCGGGATTGTTAACGCCTGTTTTACCGGCGATCCCTCCGGCCGAATCATATGGATTTGTTCCTGTTATCATGCAAACATTGTTCATTATGTTTTGTGTGCTGTAATCATATGCGGCATTTTCAGGCCTTGCGCCGAAATAGGGAACTCCCAGTATGCTGACCGGCTCCCGGGTTCCTGCAGCGACACCGCATGCCGTCCCCGTTTCACAATAATATATTTTCCCTTCATCGCAGGATCCTGCTATCCCTCCCGAAGATGCGGCGGTACCGGCCGTTCCCATTCCTTCTCCGTTTACCCAGGCCGCCGACATGCAATGGGTAACAGTGCTGGGAGTGCCGTCAGGACATGCCTGAGTCCACCACTCGAAGGATATTATTCCTGCTATGCCTCCGGCTGCAGCCCCACTGCCCTTGGCAAATACCTTGCCCTCAACAGTACATGACCTTATGGTTCCCTGATTGTTTCCTGCTATACCTCCTGCATATTGGGTGCCTCTTATAAAGTAATCTCCCTTTTCTATCTCTGAAGCCTGCTCATATGCGGAGTAGTATTCATCCGTATAATCCAGACACACTCCATTCACCCTGGCCTCTCCTTCGACTTTTGCAAACAGCCCCGCCGATGAAGTGCCGGTAACGGTAAGATCATATATTTTATAAGAATTGTTTCCTTCCATACCTTTATATGTTCCCTTAAAACCCTTTGTCTCATTGGCATAAAGGGCTTTGAAGGCCAGGATGGAATCGTTCCAGTCTCTGCATACCACATCCTTTTTTTGTACGAACTCTGAATTGTCTCTAGTGTTATATCTTATATTGTTAAGATGACGTACACTGTATATGCTGTAAACATTTTTCGCTCCTTCCACGCTCTGATCTCCGTAAAAAACATTTACAGTGTTTGAAGTTGCCGTATCGGAACTGCCTCCCATGGAGGCCTTAAGTGTGGCTGAAAGATTGCCGTTGTCAAGATCAGGGAACTTGTTTTTGATACTGTAGCTGCTATAGGGAGTGTCCAGCACTATCACCAGTACTGTCTGGCCGGAGGCCCGCTGGTACGCATATATTCCGTTACCGTTCACCGCCTGAGAAAGGGATGTGTTCATCGATGCCCAGTCCTGTGTGTCCACTTCTATCACTTCATCTGTTCCCGCTTGGGGATCCAGGGTTATTTCATAATCGTATGCAGACCCCTGAGGTGCCGGAAGAACACATTCGCAGGTCAAAAGACCGTAATTCCTGCCTCCGTTTATCTCATTACCTTCCTGGGTCTCTCCGCCTCTCAGTTCTCCATCGTAATCCACAAGACTGATGCTCATATCTTCAAAACTTCCTGTGTTTACAGGGATACCTGTGCTGTCCACTGCCCAGTATCCCATTTTGCCTTCTTTGAGACTGTTTCTGCTGCGATCAAAAGCATTATAGGCGGCTCCCTGACCATAGCCAATATCCGCTTCGTCACTGTAAAAAACAGAAAGCACTTTGCCCGTATTTACGTTATATTCCAAAAGTATGGTTTGCTGAAGGGCCTCTTTGTCAACGACATAGGGGTCAAGGAGTTTTACAAGCGGATCTGAATCTTTGTTCTGAGAGGATTTATTTATGGACATATAAACAAGGTTGTCTATATTGTTTTCCAGTTCTTCGGGATCAAGGGACGGGGCTATGGCCGATGCATCAACCTGCCCTTTGTATTCCAGTTCCTCCTGGTTGCCCGCCGAGTAAATATCAGTTATGGCAGTCTGGCTTATTTTAAAAAGGGCAGCTGCCATCTCATCTCTTGCCATCTGCTTCATCTTTATTATATATCCTGCGATCGAGGGCACAGCAACAGAAGCGATCACTGTTATTATCACCAAAACCACTATTAATTCTACAAGGGTGAATCCATGTTTTCTTTTTATCGTTTCTTTACTGAACATTTTCTCTTTGGATCCCTCCTCTATATGCTGTATGCAAGATCCTTTTTGTCCGAGGAAGCACTTACCGCTGTTTCTTTTGTGATAATTCCTTGCTTCAAAAGCATGGCAAGATCGCCGTTCATGGTGTGCATCCCCATTGCTTTTGAGGACTGCATCACCGAAGGTAGCTGGTAACATTTGTCTTCTCTTATAAGGTTTGCCACCGCATCGGTCCCTATGAGTATTTCTGTGGCAGCGATACGTCCCTCACCGGAAGCCATCGGCAGAAGCTGCTGAGTTATTATGCCTCTTAGCACCATTGACAACTGTCCTCTCATTTGCTTTTGTATCCCCGGAGGGCAAGTGTCTATTATACGATCGATGGTCTGTGATGCTCCCTGGGTATGCAATGTGGAAAGTACCAGATGCCCGGTCTCCGCTGCAGTTATGGCAGTAGAAATGGTTTCGTAGTCACGCATCTCTCCCACCAGAATTATATCCGGATCTTCCCGCATTGCCGAACGCAGGGCTGCTGCAAATGACTCAACTGTTTCTCCCACCTCACGCTGATGTATCAATGATCTGTTCTGATCAAAAACATACTCAATGGGATCTTCCACCGTAAGTATGTGATCGGATCTGTTTTTTGAAATATGGTCTACCATGGCTGCAAGAGTTGTGGATTTACCGCTTCCCGTGGGCCCGGTTATAAGAACAAGCCCCCTTGGCTGTTCTGCCAATTCTCTTAGGATATCCGGCAGTTTAAGAGATTCCAGTGAAGGGATCTTGTCATTGATGATACGTATGGCGGCAGCCAGGCCATTCATCTGCCCGTATACATTCACTCTGTGCCTTGTGCCATCAGGAAGAGAATATGCAAAATCCTGGTCCTTTCCCTGTTTCAGTTCAGCTATCTGTTTTTCACTGCAAAGAGAAAGGATCAGTTTTTCCGTTTCCTGAATATCGGGCTCAATATCAGTAGCAGTCAAGACTCCGCTTTTTCTTATGGCTAGGGGCGACCCTTGGGTTATATGAACATCTGAACAGTTTTCCTGTCTTGCTTTTTTTAATATCTCCTGAATTGATACCATCTCTTTTCACCTCTCCCCGAATAAAAAGTATTTTTTGTTAATCCATATATCTGGCCACTTTATTGAATTCCTCAATGGTGGTTATCCCCGAAAGCACCAGATCCCTGGCTGATTCATGGATATCTTTGAATCCCATATTGTCCCTTACATATTTTTCGATGTCTTCTATTTCAACTTCTTGGGCTATCATCCTTCTTAGTGCCCTGTCTATTACCACCACTTCGTGTACGGCCATTCTTCCTCTGTATCCTGTATGATTGCACTTGGTGCAGCCCAGGGGTTTTTTAAGTCTTGCCGTTTCAGCACCGAGCATTTTCAGTTCGTCGCTGTTTGCTTCATATGTTTCGGCACAGTCAGGACAAACTTTTCTCACAAGTCTCTGGGCCACCAGACCCGTAAGAGAATTGGCCACCAGATATGAAGGTATCCCCATATCTCTTAATCTTATTATGGCGGAAATGGCATTGTTTGTATGCAGTGTGGAAAACACCAGATGTCCTGTTATTGCGGCCCTTACTGAAATACTGGCCGTTTCCGCATCTCTTGTTTCTCCCACCATTATTATGTCGGGATCCTGCCTTAGCAGAGCACGAAGACCCCTTTCAAAGGTTAGACCTGCCTGAAGATTCACCTGCATCTGATTTACCCCGGGCAGGTTCCTTTCCACAGGATCTTCAATGGTGGAAATATTGACAGATCTTCCCGCCATCCTTTCAAGGACCATATAAAGGGATGTGGTTTTTCCCGATCCCGTGGGTCCTGTGATATATATCATTCCGTGGGGAGAATTCACTGCATCGGCAAATTTTTCATAGTTCTCCTGTTTCATGCCGAACCTCTCCGCATCGTCAACTACGATATCAGTGTATAAAAATCTTATCACTGCCTTTTCCCCGTAGACTGTTGGTATTATGGATACACGGGCATTAATATCCACATCATCTACTTTTGTCTTGAAGTGTCCGTCCTGGGGCAGTCTTCTTTCGGCAATATCCAGATCGGACAGTATTTTTATTCTGGCGATCAAGGAAAGTTGAAGGCTTACGGCCAGGTTGGCAGTTTCTGTTATTACTCCATCCACCCTTACTCTTACAAGCATTTTTTCTTCAAAGGGCTCGATATGGATATCGCTGGCACCCATGCTGTAGGAATGTATCAGAAGCCTGTTAAGTGCCTGGACCACCGGTGCTTCTTCTCCCACTTCCGCAACTGCCGGAGCTTCTTTTTCTATAAAAGATGCAGAGCTGGCTTTTTTCAATGCTTCTTTGACGCCTACCGCACCGTAATTCTTTTTTATTGCATTATCGATATTGTCCAGTACATCAAGTTTGATCTTTATGTTCTTCTGGCTTATCTGCCTGACATCTTCAATGGCATAAAAGTTCAGCGGATCGTTCATTACGACTGTGAGTTCGCTGTCTTTTCCTTCGACAGCTATCATTTTATACTTTTCCGCTATCTGTCTTGGTATCTGAGCCACTGCTTCAGTATCTATATCTATCTCATGAAGATCTGTCAAAGAGAGGTCCAGGCGTTTGGCCAGGGCGGTAAGCATCTGCTTTTCATCCACAAACCCCAGCTCCAGCATTACCGCACCAAGCCTTTTGTCCCTGTGTTCTTTCTGGTATAAAAGAGCTTCTTCAAGCTGCTCACTGTTTATATATCCGTATTCTTTAAGAACTTCTCCAATCGGTATATTTTTCAATTTTATGCTCCTTTCAGCCTTGCCCCTTTATATATCTGCTGTATGATAAAGTTCAAAAACTATCTGTGCGGTAAAGGTGCCCGAAGCGGTAGATCCTATGACATCCTCACTGACTCCGCCCGTTTGTGTGGAAAAAGAGCTTACTCTTATTCCCGGTTCTTCCTGCACCAGGGCAAGAAGTGTTATGAATGAAACAAGTCCGCCTCCTGCCGATACCGTGACACTGTTGACCGTTATATTTCCATCCGTTTCTGTCACGCTTCCCGGCTCTTGGGATATTCCTTCATTGTTTTCCGGACTTTGCTCCATTTCAGTACCGCTACCGTCCACTGTTTCGCTTCCCTGCTGTTCTGTGCCGTCGCCCCCTACAGTTTCATCAGTCTCTCCGAAGGATCCGATCCCGCTGTCTGAAGCACCTATCTGCAGAGACTGGGGCGTCATCCCGCTTTTTTCTATCAGCCCTGTTATTTTAACGTCTATTTCATCATTGGTCATGGGCTCAAGGAATTTGCTCTGCATGTTTTTTATCTTTTTTTCGTATTCCTTTATTTCCGCTTTAGCTGTCTGTTTCTGTGAAATTGTGGTTTCCATTTCCATTTTCTGAAGCTTTGTTTCTTCATATTTGCTGTTTACACTGCTGTTCCATGCGACCGCCGGTTTTATCACGAAAAACACACCCAGCGTCAATATCAAGACGCATATCATTATATATATGAGAACTTTTTCTCTTTTTGTAAGTTTTTCAAGCATGTTAGCCTCCTTCAGGGTGTTATCTTCATTGTACAAGTTATTGTAGCATTGTAACTGTCACCTTCGCCGTTATAACCCGTATAATCGACGGCAGAGAACTGGGACATCTCCCTCATTCTGGCCACCACAGAGGGTATGCTGCTGACAGATGAAGCTGTTATATTTATGACAAGGTTTCCCGTGGCAGAATCAAATTCGCTGCTCTGCATAGAAGCTCCCGAAAGGCTCTCTGTTATGCCGTCCATAAGTTTTTCTGTGGCCTCCGGGTATGAATTACTGTTCTTGAATGCAGTTTCCAGTTGAGAATAAAGCTGCGCTTTCTTATCCCGTTCCCCAGTCACTTCCTTTGCTTTTGAATAACTCTGAAGATTAGCCGGGTCTGTCACGTAGGATTCCATGTCCCCGATCTGATTTTTTTTGAACAATGCCATTCCTGTAAATACGCCGGCGATTAAGATTATGACAAGAACTACAGCAATAAGAGGCAAAAATGCCTTTTTGTAAAAAGCTTTTTTTGCTTCTTTTTCCGGATCCTGATTATATCTTATATAGAAGTTGATTCCTTTGGGTTTTGTTTTCATCTGTGACCTCACTCTCTTATAAGATTCCCTACAGCATAAATATAATCATCGGGATAAAAATCCTGATCATAAACTTCTATTATATCCGCATCATCTTTAAAGTTTCTCAGCACAAGGCTGTATGTGCCGGAAACATATTCTTTGACAGTATCTTCATCGGGCCTGAACCCGCACATATAAATACTATCGATACTCTGTTCGTTTTTTTGGGCGTGATTGAACTGTATCATTGCTGAAACTGTACGTGCGACCTCTTCTCCGAGATCACTGCTGCCCCTCTCACTTAATATCCTGCTCCTGTTGGATACAGCAAAAAGTCCGTTTATATAAAGCACCGTATCCATCATATTGCCGTCTATGGTCAGCACAAGAAATGTCTTCCCTTCTGTGGCCGGCATTTTATGTATGAGTTTGGCCTGACTGTTAAGTCCGATATCTATACATGAAAGTGAAATTCCCGCATCCCTGAATATTCTCACATAGCTGTCCAGCATGGATTTTTTTATTGCACAAAGCAGGGCGATGTCACCGTCTTTTCTTATATCCATTATCTCATAGTCATAAAGATACTCCTCATCTTCTGATTCTCCCTCTGCAAACTCGCCCTTCATCCACTGAAGGACCTTGTCTTCTGACATCTTGGGTATCTTTTTTGCCTTTACAAGAGCCTGTCCGCTGCCTATGGTAAGCCTTACTTTGCTCATTCCCCCCGGCGCCGGATGTACCTCTGTGATCTTTTGAAAAGCTTCATCAAATCTTCCCTCGTTGACTATCACGCCGTTTATTATGGTTTCCTCGGGCAGTTCAACAGTTTTGAAGGCGCTGACGGATATCCCGCTTTTTTTTTCTTCTCCGCAGACAAACTGAATTTTTGTGTTGGAAATATATATTGATGTATCCATTGGTCACCTCATTAATATTTATTACATTCCGCCGGCACCGCCCACTGAATTGTACAGTGTGGGGAGCGGAAGTATCACCGATATCATTATGCTGCCTATTACTACAGCCATTACAACAATGAGAAGCGGCTCCACGGTGGCGGTCAGTTTCTGCAGTGCTATATCCGCCTCAAAGTCAAAGGAATCCGCCGTATCACCGAGCATCTGGTCCAGCCTTCCTGTCTCTTCTCCTATCATAACACTGGCCGCCAGTTTGGGATCGAGCCCCTTGACTTTTGCTATGGCTGCAGAGAGGTTCTCTCCGTTTCTCACATCGTTTATCATATTTTCGAACTGGGATGCGATATATTTGTTGCCCACTGTATCTCTGGTATTCTCCAGAGCATTTATCATCGATATGCCGCTGGAATAACAAGAACAAAGTGTCCTTGCGAATCTGGCGGTATATATGGTCCTCAGCAAGTTGCCTATCTTGGGTATTTTCAGGTATATCCTGTGTACCTTTGCCTTTACCTTTTCCAGCTGCATAAAAGCTCTGAATGCGGCGATCACCACAAGCACAGCTATCAGAACATAAAGCCAGTTATCCTGCAGTCCGTGACTCAGGTTTATCATGAACTTTGTTATTGCGGGTATCCGGGAGTCAAACTGTTCAAAAAGGGTGAAGAACTTGGGGAGCAGAAGAAGGAAAACTACCATAAGTACTATAAATGTCACTATAACCAGAATAATCGGGTATATCATGGCTGAACGGACCTTTTGCGTCAGCTTGTAAGATTTCTCATAATGCTGGGCCATCTTGCGGGAAGTTTCCTCCATCCCTCCGCTGGCTTCACTGGCCTTATACATATTGATCAGCAGTTCCGGAAAGGTTTTGCCCTGTTCTTCCATTGCCTCGGAAAGCATAAGTCCTCTTTGCAGACCCTGATGCAGCTTCGTATATACTTTCTTCATCTTTGGATGCACATCTCTCTGGATCATCACATTCAAAGCTTTGATGAGGGGAACTCCCGATCCTATCATCATCCCCAGCTCCCGGCAAAACTCGGAAAGCTGTTTTGCTTTTAACTGCTTCCCCTGTTCTTCCTTGTCTGCTTCTTTATAATTGACGAGATAAAGCCCGTCTTCTTCCAGCTGTGTCCTGAGCTCCGCAAAATTACCGGCCTGCTTCTTGCCCCTTATGCTTCTGCCGTTGATTTTTGCTGCACTATATTCATAAAGCGGCACTTAAACCCTCCCTTTAATAAAAAATCAAAACATAAAAATTTCAAGATAACTCTCCCATATCATTGTGCCTGCATAGAGAGCCACCATCAAACCAAAACTCAGAAAAGGCCCGAAGGCAAAATGATCTTTTCTGCTTTTTGCCCCGGAGAGCAGGAGCCATATGGCATACATGCCTCCCGTCAGTATCCCCAGGAATGCACCCACCAGCATGGCTTTATATCCAAGTAGAAAGCCGCAGGCAGCACATAGTTTTATATCGCCTCCTCCGAAACTGTCCTTGATCATAAGGTTAAGGAGCAGCATGGGAAGAGAAATTTCAAAAAATCCGATGATCCTTTCAATAACGGTGATATGGGGAAAAAGAAAAACTGAAATCAGGGCCAGAACAAACAGAGCTATGTTAAGCCTGTCGGGTATCTCCCTGGTATCTATATCAATAAATGCTATGACCAAAAGTATGCAGACCGCAGCATAAACAAGAAGAGCCTGCCATGTAAGCCAGAAAAAGTAAAGAGAAGCTAAAGCAAAAATGCCTCCCATAAGTTCAACTGCCGGATAACGCCCGGATATTTTTTGTCCGCAAAAACGACAAGAACCCCTCAGCACAAAAAAGCTTAGAAGGGGCACCATATCTTTTGCCTGTAATTTATTTTTGCATTTGGGGCAAAAGGAACGGCCTTTCGCTATATTTATTCCAAGGGGCATTCGATATATCAAGACATTAAGGAAACTTCCGATGCAGATCCCTGCCAGGAATATCAGCCCGTATATTACTGCATACGCCACCCAGATCATATTTCAGTTTTCCCCCAACAGATTCTGTCCTGCCATTTAGTCACTTTGAAAAGGGCCGAAGCAGAAAACTCCTCCGGCCCTGTTCAGTTGTGGTTATGGTGTAGCAGTTTCAGCAACAGTCCACTTCGTGCCATTCCATGTGGCCGTGTAGTCACCGCCTGCATATGTCATGCCGGTAACTTTTGCACCGCTTAAGGTAACACCTGATATGGTTCCATCCACATCGGCTAATGTAGCCGCTTCATCTGTATCAACTGATGCAGATCCGTCTTCACCATATGACTCTGATGCCAGTGTCTGGCATGCCAGCAATGCAGCTCTTGCTTCAGCTACAACTGTCTTCTGGTTTGCCTTGTCTATCCAGCCTACCATCGACGGGATCAAGATCGCCGCCAGGATGGCCAGAATAACAAGTACCACGATAACCTCGACCAGTGTGAAACCTTTGCGGTTCTTTTTCATCACACTGTTCTTTCTCTTCATTAGTGAGTTATACATTTACTTCCCTCCTGTTTTCCCAATACTGATTATTGTATTGTTATTTTAGCACATTCTCCCATAATTACAACTTTTTTTTGTATTTTTTTGTAAATAAGAGAATAATTTAGGTGAATATACAGTCACCTGAAAACCAAGTTTACAACATATAGTAGTTCAGATCGTTTATTCATCTAAAAATTCGGAAAATTCTTCCGGGCTATTTAGTTACTACTTTGACCTCACAGCCCTCTTCATATCCTTTGAGTTCTTTTGCGATGCCCATTATACTGCCTCTTATTATTGCTTCAACAAATGGGACCATGGGGACTTCCTTATCGTCAAAATACATCTTGACTTCAGTTTCCTTTCTTTCCTTTGCCATTCTTTTTACCTCCTTTTCAATCAAATCAACCATTTTTTTTATATCTTTTTTGTTATTTAATACGGGCAGTCCTTTGTAACTTTGAAGCTTTTCTCCTATTATACCCGAAAAAGCGATAGTTCTTTCATCCATTCTTTCGTCAAGATCTTCTGTTTTTTCTCCGGTAACTATGTTTAAGCAATATGCTCCGGGGTCGCCTTCTATCACCAGATAGTCCTGATCATACTGGCAAAGTATGCTTTCAAGATCAAGCTTTTTCTTATGCATTATATCCGTTTCTTCAAGGCCCCTTGCCGTCACTGTAGTTGCCCCGGCATGGGCATGCTTCCATGTGTCTGTTCCCTCTTCATCTATGGCAAATCCCACAAAGTGTATATCCTTCACCGACCCCACCGTATATCCGCGTTTTATCAGCTCTTTTATAACTGCTGTAACAGTGGTGGTTTTGCCCGTGTTGTGCACCCCTTTTATCATTATCTGCTTCATTGAGTACGCTCCTTTCAGCTTATATTTTTTTCTTATGTGTCCGGATCACGTAGGACCCAATATCGTTTTCATCATACTGCTCGGCTATTATGGTGTCATCAGATATCCTGGAATAGGCCCCGCTGAATTTGCCGTCATAGAGAAAAAGACCTGTCAGGTTGCTGTAGTTTATGAATCGTGGTTCCTTTAGCTGGCAATCCAGATTAACAGTCCTGTATGGAGTGCAGAATTCCTGTACCAGAAAATCGGATCCCTCATGCTTTTTTATTATTCCTGCCCACTCATCCGTTTTGAATTTGTTTCCTGCGTAAATATCCACCGCTCCGTAAGAATCTCTGGGCTTTATGAGCCATTTTTCCTTTGTCTCTATTATCTCGTTGATATCTGTTTTTTCTTTTTTCAGTTCGGCCGTATAGGG
>Ga0209723_1003014_pt1 | contig 21202 bp, 14 predicted proteins | sample BiotimSIPDNA_2_FD_185750 | JGI IMG/M metagenome (GOLD analysis project Ga0209723, IMG submission 185750) | Anaerobic biogas reactor microbial communites from Washington, USA - Biogas_R2 time_0 SIP DNA (SPAdes) (version 2) | ecosystem: Engineered > Bioreactor > Anaerobic > Unclassified | place... | reverse complement strand
GGCCATGCCTTGCGCTTCCAGCTGCGGACATAGTGGACGGGGTGGACGTCGGCTACCTTAATTTCGCGCTTTGAGCGTTTCTGCTGCGGCAAGGCTAGTTTCCTCGTGCAACACACCCCAAAAAAATCTGCGTCATCAGCGTCATCTGCGGATAAAACAGCTCGACCATCGCAAAACTCATCTCGCCCTTCAGCGTTCACCATTCACCATTCAGCATTCAGACCCTCGCCTCTACTTTTCCCCCTTCCCTTAGGTGCATTCCTGCCGCTTCGGGTTATAGTTTATCGACTATCGGCATTTTGGGTTATTACTTCTAATCACGCGCCTTGTTGCAGGTATATCAATGTCTCGTTCACGACCGTACAAGTTAGGTCGCTATGACTTAGCTGCGTTTATGTCTTTTGCGTGTTATGCTGGCTGTTCGGTCATCATTCCCTTGAGCCTGGTGCAATTAGCGCGCGATCTTGACTTTGCGTTAGAGTCTGGCGGCATGGCTGCTGGGGGCTTCTTGCAAGGCGTCCGCAGCGTCGCCATGGTGATTGCCATGGCCGGCTGCGGTTTTGCGGCTGGACGCTTTGGCATGCGGAAGCTGATGGGCGCAGCCATGATCTTCATGGGTGCCGGCATCGCCTTGACGGCCTTTTCGCCCAACTATCTATGCCTATTGCCGCTGCTGATGTTAGCCGGTCTTGGCGAAGGCTTGATTGAGGGCATTGCCACGCCGTTTGTGCAGGTTCTTCATCCTGAGGAAAGCGGCCGTTACGTCAACACCGCGCACAGTTTCTGGTCGGTGGGCCTATTTGTCTTTGTCTTGGCTGGCGGAGCGCTCCTGGGGCGCCAAGTTTCCTGGCGCATCGTCCTCGGCGTCACCGGCCTGATTACCCTCATCCCGGCCCTGCTTTTCTTGTGGCGCGAGCATCCTGACAAACGATATCCGGAAGCAAAAGAAACCACTTCTGCAGCAGTCGTATGGCAACGCGTCATCGCCATTGTCCGGACGCCCAAATTCTGGTGCTTTTTCATAGTGATGTTTCTAAATGGCGGCAGTGAATTCTGCCTCACCTTTTGGGCGGCTAGCTTCATCCAATTGAACTTCGGTGCCTCTGCCTGGGCTGGCGGCATTGGGACAGCGTTGTTGGCGGCCGGCATGTTCTGCGGGCGTTCTGGAGCCGGATGGCTCGTCAAGCAGTCTCACCTGAAGCACTTGCTGCTCTGGTCAGCGCTGGGCACGATCCCGGTCGCGCTGGCTATCCTGCTGATCCGACCGGAGAATTTCTCCACGCCCGCCCATGCCCTGTATGCCTTATATCCTTGTCTGTTCCTGGCTGGCGTAGGCGTGGCGCCATTCTGGCCGACAACGCAAGTCTACTGCACCGACCGCCTGCCGCACTTGGATTCCACCATGATCTTCGTGCTCCTGTCCTGCGCAGGCATTCCTGGCTGCGGCTTCTTCAGCTGGCTGATGGGCGTTGTCGGCGACCGCTACGGCCTGCGGACGTCTTTCTGGCTGGTGCCAGCCACCCTCGCTGGCATTGCCGCCATCATCTTAGTTGAGGGCTTCCTGCTTCCCAGCCGGAAAAACGCTATCCAAGTCAGCGCCAAAGAGCCGCTGGCCACCACAACCGGCGAAAGCAAGGACTGATGTGGCCGCATGGCGAACTATCAGGGCAGCTCATTGCCCTTGATTGGCAGGAAGTGGAAATGCTTCCATTCGGTAGGCCGAGTGACCCCGGCCAGGTTCACCGGCCCAACGACGGTACCGATGCCTGGGAAGGGAATATGTGCGCCGAGCACAACCGCGTTCTGCCGAGCCGCCTCAGTCATCACCTCAATCCTGGTCGTGACGGCCTGGGCTGGATCGAGGTCATAGCGCGCACAGACAACCGGATGCTGGAATTGGTGTTCTGCCGCATGCACCAGGTCGCCGATGAACCACAGCTGCCCCAGCGCATAGAGCGTATGGCCGGGGGTATGGCCGACCGCCGAGCGCGCCGTAAAGCCGCCGGGGAGCCGGTCGCCAAACGCAAACAGCCGCAGGCGATTAGCGTATGGCTGCAAGAACCGCCCCAGGGGCTGGCGATTCTCATCGTTCTTCCAGGCGTCATATTCCACGCGGGAGATATACAAGGCCGCCCGGGGGAATTGCGCTGCCGGCGCGGCCCCCTCGGCACCTGCCCCGCCAGACAGGAGACCGCCGACATGATCTGGGTGGATGTGGGTTATGAACACCGCGTCAATTTGCTCCGGCTTAACGCCAAGCGCGGCTAGCTTGGCAGCCAGCGAGCCCCTTTCCGGCGCGTTGCCAGCGTCGACCAAATACGACTCCCCGGCCCGGCGCACCAGGAAAACATTGATTGACGCCTCCCAATCCGGCGGCAGCTTGAACATGATGGGATAATCCGGCCTGGTGTTTATGAACAAGTTTCCTTTCATGCGGGCGGGCGCATCCTGGATGGCTATTATCTCCACGCCATCCCGACCCTGGAAGAACATGGTTCCCGCGACAGGTGCGTCCGCCGCCCTGATTGGCAGCAACCCGCATGCGCACAAACAACAAAGCGCAAGAACATTCCTGGTCATAAATGATACCCTCCTGCTTGATGGTGTGGTGTGCATAGCGCAAATCGCTCCCAGTCAAATTTCGCTGACATCCGGCCGGGAATTGCAAGCGATGAACGCCTAGGCCGACATAGCTGGCCACCAGTTCCGCAGCGCCTGCCCCTGGTTACTTCGCCTTTCCTGCCTGCAATTTCAGAATAAATTCTACGGCTTCCTCGCGGACGATGTCTGGCGTAGCCGGGTCATGGCCAAAGTCGACTACCACTCGCCGGGGCGCGGCCTCCAGGAAAGCCTGCGCCTCTGGATTGCCGGCCGCCAGTTTCCGCAGCGCTGCCAAGTACTTGACGTCGGTCATGCCCTGGCGCAAGGCCATGTAACGGATAGACGGCATATATTCGTCAAACAGCTTGTAGACGATGCCGCCGCGGGTCGTGACCTTCCAGTCAGACGCGCCGCGGCCGCCGTAGGTGTCAGCGAAATGGAACATCTCGTTGCCGTCCAGGCGATGGTATTCGCCGAACCAGTTGTTGCGCCGATAGCGGCGAGCCAGGGACGAACGCATGCTGGTGTCGCACGTATAGTGGCGAATAAGAACACCGCGCTGCTGCTGTTCGCGGATAAGCTGCAAATGCTCCGGCCGTTGGAAATAGCCGTCCGACCACAGCGTCCACTCGTCGGTATAAGGCGCCAGGCTGGCCATTTTATCAACTGGCATGATATGCGCTCCCAAGGTCAGCGAGAGGCGCACCCGACTTGAACCGGCCTTGGCCAGCTGGTGCGACTCAAGCAATTCCGGAAATTTGTCTGGATGCGGTTCGTCCCAAGTCTCGATCACATAGCGTTCCGGCGCCACGCCCAGAGAACGCATATAGCCTTCCAGAGCCTTGATCCACTGCGGCCAGACCTGCTTTTTCTTTTCAGGCTTCCTGGTCAGCCCATAGACTTGTCCAAAAGCATCATACGCTGAGAAGCCAATGAAATACGTCAGGGAGACGCCATATTTTCGGGCCCATTCCTCGTGCTGGGTCACGATGGCGCCCTGCTGTTGCAGCTTCTCGGTGACGCCGTCTGGAATGATGTCGCCCTTGTCGTCAACCGGAAACTGGAACGACCACGGCGACAGGCCGATGTTGCGGACGCCGATGTCAATCATCATCTTAAAGCAGAGTTCATTATCGGCTGCCTGGAAGAATCCCATGGGCAGGATCGGGTCGCGATCCAGGACGATATTGCGCACGACAAGCGTAAACGGGATGTCCTGCATATCGCCGGTGTACTTGCGGTTCCAGTAGGCGCCTTTGATCGACTCCCACTTGGCCACCTCGCTGAGCGGGATGATGCGCAGGCGGCCTTCGTAGCTCCCTGGGGCGACGCCAGTAGTGTCAAAGTCCAACCAGACCAGACCAGCCTCCTTGGGCAGAACCATCAACGTGCTGGCCTGGTTCATCTTTGGGAGGGGGTCGAGCCGCAGGCTGCCGGGGTCGTCGTCACTGTCCTTGAAGCGCACGGCCTGGCGCATGACGAACTGCTCAGGCGGAAATCCCTCCAAGCCCCAGCTGCCATTATAGCGACCTTTCGTCTCCAAAATGACCTGGTATTCGGCAGGGAGGTCGGTCAAATTCGCCAGGGCTATGGGCACGCCTTTCAATTCATTGACCGCCGCCGTGACCGTAATCTCGTCAACCGGCGAAAACACTTCTTCCGGGATAAACGGAATCGCAAAATTGGCAGTCACCGGCACTGGCGCCACCGCAAATTTGCGACTGGCCAGGCGCTCATACCGCGCCTGCTGCTGCTTTTGGTCATAGTCATGCAAAGCCTGGGCAAAAGCCTCGGCATCAGCGACATCAGCACCAGCCTGGCCGGTCAGCTTAGTCAAGGCCGCATTGAAATCGACCAGAGCCAGAACGCCGAAATTCTCGACTTCATGGAACGATTCGCGCAGCCGGGACCAGGTCGACAGCTCTTTAGCCGCGCGCCGCTGCCGAGAGACATTGAACGGAATCGTATCGCCATCAGCGCCAAAGCCTGTTTGGGCCAGGCACCGGAACGGTATTCGCAATTCGGCCTGCCAGAACCCGTCGCTAACGCTCGCCCTGCCCTCCCAGGCAGCATAATCCACTGGCAGGGTGCTTTCGTTGCCATAGCCCTGGTAGCGCCCGCCGCCAGCGCAAATGACGAATTGGCTCAACTGCCGATCGCTGGACAATGGGCCGAAAAACACTTCAATCACGTCGTCCCGCCAAATGACCGTGCCATTGGCCGTCTGCTGCGCCGCGACCTTGTCCGGCTCCTGGCAACGGATGCCGAGGTAGATGTTTTCCGCGTCGGAAAGCATGGCGACAGTGGTGGAAGCCGCAGCTGGAGTATCTTTCCCAAGCGCCAGGAAGTCGGTAGTGGCTGGCGCCTGCTGCCAGTCGGCCTCGTCAAGCTGTCCGTCTATGACAATAGCGCCCTGGCAGCGCCCGGTGCGTCCAGCCCGGCGTTTCCGGACTGCCGGGCTGTCGCTGGCGGCCGCAGCCATACCCAGGTCGCGCTTATCCTCCACCACCTCTATATTGTCAAAAAGAATACCGTCGCCGACCTTGTAGGCCAGCGGCCCGTACTGTGTGCTTTCCCATATTTGCAACTGCAAGGCCGCCCGTTTAGTATCCGGGCTGGTCGTGAACGTCCCTTTGTAGACCGTCCAGCCGCTTTGCACCTTAAAGCCGCCGACACTCGTGCTGACACTCCGGCCATCAGTCCAGATATTGTCGCCATACCAGCACCTGGCGCTGAGGCTAGCCCGACCAGCCACTTCACCGCGCACCTCGATGGAAAAACGATAAGTGGTATTCGGCTTAGCGTCAAAGCCCGGCACAGTCCCATTGGAGCCGATCCAGACAACGGCAGAATGGGTCTTGACGCCATCCTTTTCACCGACGCGGTCTATCTCAAGCCGACCGCATTTATTCCAAGTCAACTCCTCGGTATGCACACTGAATTTGCCGCCATTCGTGCGGAATTCCTGAGCTGCCGCCTCGCCGTCAAAGCTGCCATTGTGAATCAAATTGGCAGACGACAAGTGAACGCATCCAAACAACACCGCCATCGCGGCTATCATCCAGCGACCAGACATCATGATGAATATCCCCGTGGTTTTTCCGCCCCGCTTGAAAACAGGGCGATTGGACAACAAAGCGCAGCCAACCTGGCCGTTACTATAACAACTTAACGCACAATAAACTATAACGATAAACTATAAACTATAATTGTTGTACTGCAACCGCATTGAATGGGAGCCTTCACCATTCGCCCCACCCGAGCCGAAGCAGGTGCTTCTAAGCGGAGCATCGGCCATAAAACATTCACGGCCCAGCGAGGCAAATGCCTTCACTGGGCCGCAAACACAAAAAATCCGACTGTGCGAACCGCCGTCAATTCTTGCGGGCGCTGATCGTGCCCGGATCCCAGACATTGATGTAGTTGTTGGTATTGACTTCGATGACGCCCATCAATTCAGCATGGCCGTCCATAAAGCCGGTTGTCATCCGGTCGCCATGCGCACCGTAGGTATTGCCCACATTAGTCCGGCAGGTGGGCGTATCCGAGGTGCCGTAGCGATTGTAGCTGGAGACATAGGCATTGTGGCCGCCGCTGCCGCGATTCGGCAAATTGTTCAGCAACTGGTATGTCCAGTCCTCGCAGAACATGATGGTGCGGGACACGTTGTGCTTCAAGTACGGCTGGCTGGGCAAAGCCGACACCCCGGACACCGGCGAAGACGTCCGCCCAGCAAAAAAGTTGTAGAGATAGTCGGTCACGACGATCTGGCCATGCCACACTCCGAGATGATTGGGGTTGGACGGACAGAGGAACGACGGATGATAATAGCACAGGTTGTTGGGATACTGCTTGTTCATGCCGACTGCTGACGAGCTGTTGCCAAAGAAATTCGAGTAGGTGATTGCTTCGCACCACCAGAAGTCGTAATTGGGATAGGTGGCGCTCTGGTAAGCCTTGTAGGTCTGGGGCAGATAAAAGCCCCGATTCTCCTCAGTGTACAGCATCATGCCAAGCGTCGCCTGCTTCATGTTGTTGACGCAACTGATGGCGCGCGCCTTTTCCCGCGCCTTGCTCAAAGCCGGCAAAAGCATAGCTGCCAAAATCGCGATGATCGCAATCACCACCAGCAATTCGATGAGAGTGAAACAAACTTTTCTCATCATAGTAGGCCTCCTTCACAGTTAAATTTCATCCCCAACATGCAATGAATGCCTCATTCCATCCCTGGCTCGCTCACCTGGCGCTGGCAGCATCCCGCATGACGATTCGAAGAAGATCGCGTTTCACCCTAGCTGGAGGTCAGTTCTTGCGGGCGCTGATGGTACCTGGGTCCCAGACATTGATGTAGTTGTTGGTATTGACTTCGATGACACCCATCAATTCAGCATGGCCGTCCATAAAGCCGGTTGTCATCCGGTCGCCATGTGCGCCGTAAGTATTGCCCACATTGATCCGACAGGTAGGCGTATCGGAGGTGCCGTAGCGATTGTAGCCGGCGACATTGGCATTGAGGGCGCCGCTGCCGCGATTCTGCAGATTATTCATCAGCTGGTATTTCCAGTCCTCACAAAACATGATGGTGCGGGACACGTTGTGCTTCAAGTACGGCTGGCTGGGCAAAGCCGACACCCCGGACACCGGCGAAGTCGTCCGCCCAGCAAAATAATTGTAGAGATAGTCGGTCACAACGATCTGTCCATGCCACACTCCGAGATGATTGGGGTTGGACGGACAGAGGAACGACGGATGATAATAGCACAGGTTGTTGGGATACTGCTTGTTCATGCCGACTGCTGACGAGCTGTTACCAAAGAAATTCGAGTAGGTGACTGCTTCGCACCACCAAAAGTCGTAATTGGGATAGGTGGCGCTCTGGTAGGCCTTGTAGGTCTGGGGCAGATAAAAGCCCTGGTTCTCCTCGGTGTACAGCATCATGCCAAGCGTCGCCTGTTTCATGTTGTTGACGCAACTGATGGCGCGAGCCTTTTCCCGCGCCTTGCTCAAGGCCGGCAAAAGCATAGCCGCCAAAATCGCGATAATCGCAATCACCACCAGCAATTCAATCAAGGTAAAGGTGAAAGAAATCTTTTTCATGTCAGCGTTCCTTTTGAGTTTGCGCTAACTATGGTCCATCCGATGAAACGGCGACGCTCCAAGGAGAAAGGCTCCCGCTAAAAAACATCCAGACCGTACTTTATCAAGTATAGCATGGCGAAGCGTCGTTTGCAAATCAATTCCATCGCACAGCAGGCAAAAAAACAGTAATCGGTAGTTAAAGATTAACCGCCAAGACGCCAAGGACGCCAAGATTTTTTGAGTATGCCGCGCAGTGGCAGAAACGCTAAAAGCGCGAAAATTATGGCAACCTAAAGGCTCTACTACGTACGGCACCACCGTCCACTGTGTCCACTGTGTCCACTGTGTCCACTATGTCCACATCCATTTGCGCCGTAGGCGCTTAACCATGCTTAACCCCAGACTTCAGCCTGGGGGAAGCATGCCCCAAAACTGGTGCCTTGTAAAGGCACTACAGAAGACTGACGCATTACCCTTTGTTCGGGTGCGCAGCGGAAAAACTCCCGGCTGTCGCGATGTGACCGAAATTGTCGCTGCAACGCAGTCCGACAACACCGACAGAACGTAATCAGCCAGCGATTGATTATTGAGCCGTAAAGTATCGCCCTGTCGCCTTATCTCATTCAGGTTCCCGCAAGTCATCGTGTCGCATCCGGGCGCCATTCCTTGAGATGGAAAGCATTATGCCAGCGTGCAAGCAAAATCATGCTCAAGCACAAAATGCCTATGATTCTTCTGAAAACCGCTTGAAAAGGGGCGTGTCGTGGCCTATTTTTCCTGCGGGCTTAGAAATCAGACCCCACCCACCCAAGGGGGGACCTCCCTCCCCAGTTTTGCCGCGCGCGTGCGAGGAGGTGCTCGCCGAGCTGACACCTGTGCAGTGCCGCGCCCCCCTCCCAGAAGCTGCCGAGCGCGTGCGAGGAGGCACTCTTATTATCAACGACTGACCGATTGCGCCAAATCAGCGTTTTTCCGCTGCCAGGCTTGCATGTCAGCAACACCAGGCTATATATTGAAAGTGCCATCACCGCCCTTTCCCGCGCCTGGCCGGAGCGGGATTTTCGCCTAAAGGGGTGTGCAGCCGCATCCTCGCTATCCGGAGAATACGAACATGGAACCTACCGGCGGAATCAGCCTGAAAGCCCGCGACGACCGTTTTCTGCGGGCTGCCGCGACCGTCTTGAAAGAATACACAATCGTCCGGCGCCAGGCGCCCGAAGACGGCTGGATAGTGTTTGACATCCAGGGCGGCGCCAAGGACTACGTCGTCAAAGTCCATCCCGAGTGGCGCGGCCAGCCGCAATGCAGCTGTCCAGACGCTGCCCAACGGGCTCGGAGCGACACCCGCGGATACTGCAAGCACATCATCGCGACCCTGCTTAAACACGAGGAATTCCGCGGCCAGCTCCTGGAGGTCTTCTTATGACGGACACGTCGCGCCAACCGAGCGCCAGCATGTCAGAGGCATACACGTATGAGCAGCTCTTCCCTCTGGTCAAGGCCACCCTGGAGGCCGGCATTTCCGTACTCATCTTAGGTCCTCCCGGCATCGGCAAGTCAACCCTTGCAGCGGCCTTAGCCAAGCATATAGCCAAGCCGTTGATCGACATCCGCCTGGCGCAAAAAGACCCTGCCGAACTCGGCGGCGTCTATTTCCCCAACCGGGACACCAAGACCCTGGAGCTGCTGCCCCCGTCCTGGGTGAAAAAAGCCTGCGACGAACCATGCCTGGTGTTCCTTGACGAAATCAACGCCGCCGTCACCAGGCTCCACCAGGCCGCAGCCTACCAAATCGTCCTGGAAAAACGCATCGGCGACTACGCTTTCCACCCCGGCACCATCGTCCTCGCCGCTGGCAACCGCGAAGACGACCAGTCCATCGTCACTCCGCTCTCCGCCGCCCTCTGCAACCGCTTCGCCCACTTCGAAATGCGGCCGGAGACTGACAGCTGGCTGCGCTGGGCCGCTGACCATGACATCCATGAACACATCATGGCCTTCATCCGAACTTACGGCGAGGAAGTGCTTTTCGACGCCTCGCCAGGAAACGCCTTCCCTACCCCAAGAAGCTGGGAAATGGCCAGCCGAGTCATAAGTCGCGTCCAGCCGGAAGACTACCGCCGCATCGTGGCCGCCTGCGTCGGCATGCCTATGGCCGACCGATTCTGCAAGTATCTTGAGCTTTACCGGCGCGTCAATGCCGAAAAAATCATCGCTGGCCAGGAGAAAATCGATTTCATGCGGAATTCCGAGCCGTCTTTCCTCTATGCCGCCATCTTCGCTGTTGCCGGTTACCTGGTTCACGCCAAGGTGCCAGACCAGCACCTGCCCAACATCGTCCAATTCCTCTGTTCGCCCGGCTTAGGCGCAGAATACCAGATTCTGCTGCTCCGGCAACTGCGCTCCCGGGCACCGGCGCTCCTGAACCGCCTGAAGACCGTCGCCGCCTTCCGGGAATTGGCCACCCAAATCATCAACCTGCGCGCCTCGCTCTATCTGTCATGACGATTTCCGACGCCGACGTCCAAGCCGAACTGGAGCGCCTCAGTGCCCTGCGGATGCAGATGCTGGAAATGCACCCATTCTGGGGATACCTGCTGCTGCAAGTGAAGCTGACGCCTGCGCTCGACCTGCCCGCTTTTGCAGCCACCGACTACCTTAGACATATCTGGTTCAACCCGGCGCGAACCCGGCTTCTGAACGCAGCCCAGCTCGGCTTCGTCCTGGCGCACGAAATCTGCCACCAAGTGTTCGCCACCAGCGAACGAGCCCGCGACCGTGACCCATTCCTCTGGAACCTGGCTGCTGACTTCGCCATCAACCTGATCGTGGCGGACATCACCGTACCCGGCGGCAAAGAATGGAAAAAACTGTACGAGGAACCCGAGATAGTCATTCCCGGCTATGGCAAAATCGGCATCTTGCTGGATGAAGACTTCCGCGGCATGATCGCGGAAACCATCTACGAACACCTCAGGCTGGAAGAAGAAGAGGAAGAGGAAGAGGACGGGGAAGGGCACCAGGGCCGCGCCCCTCAGATGGTCACCTTCCAGCTGCCAGACCAGCAGGGCGTGCCGCGCCAGCTGCCAGACATCCTCGACCACCAGGGCGGCATTGACATCCATCTGCCCCTGGATTTGACGGTTGACATGCGCGAAACGCTCCAGGCGCGCATCCGGGACGCTATCGGAGCCTGGAGCGCCGGCGACCGTCGCGGCGACCTGCCAAGCAACCTGCTGACCCAGCTCGGACTGCTCAACCCGCCGCAAATCCCCTGGCAACGCCTGTTCCACCGCTTCGCCGACGCCGCCGTCGCCAGGGACGACTACTCCCTGGCGCGACCCAACCGACGCTACCTGGCCATGAACCTGATCGTGCCAGGACGCTACCAGGAAACGCTCAACCGAGTCGTAATCGCCCTGGATACATCCGCCAGCATGGACAAGGAGGAACTGCGCGACGTGGCCAGCGAAATCGTCGGCATGATGCCTTTAGTCGACGACATAACTCTCATCGTGGCTGACGCCGCAATCCAGGAGGTAGTGCCTTTTGAGGGCCTGGAAAGCTTCCTGCGGGCCGGGCGCCTGCCAGGTCGCGGCGGCACTGACCACGTCTGCGTGTTTGACTATATTGCCGAGCATCGGCTGAACCCGAGCCTGTTCATCGGCCTGACCGACCTTGGCAGCTCTTTCCCCGAACAGAAGCCGCCCTATCCCGTGCTGTGGGTGACGCCGCATCGACACGCAGAAGCGCCGTGGGGGCAAGTCATAGCCCTGCCGCCAAGGCCAGACTAGGTTCTTGACGACGCGCAGCAGCCATACGTCCAGTGATGAGCGTTTGACGCCGTCCACCGTCCACCCTGGTTTCCTGCGGGGCGCTGCGCTGCCGGTTTCAGGGCGGTTATGTGCCACCCTTTTTCAGCGCTGCCGGTTAATTTGCCTTTACCCCAGGGATTGTGCGCCATTGGCGGGTCTGCTAAAGGCAGCGCGGGTCCATGCGTCCCATTGCCGTGTATTGCTGGTTAAGAAACTCCACCACATACCCCGTGCGGGGAAGACCGGCGCGCTTATGCACCCTTCGCAAAGCATCCATGCCCCCGTACCCCGGGTAATATTCCATTTCAGGAATGTCGCCATCGTATGGCACGAGGTATTCTTTCTCATCAAAGTGAGAATAAACATAAAATTCCCCTTCGCGGATTTGAATCAGAAAAGCACCCGCTATCGGTCGTTCATTACCCGGCCAGGAAATCTGATCCGCCAGAGCTTCGATGTGCTGTTTGAACTCCAGGTACGGCAAATCGGAGTCTATCACAGCATGGACCTGAAAATCAAGATGATTGCGACAGCCGCCATAAAAGATGCCAAGCCGCGCATCGGTTGCCAAAATCCGACACGGCAGACGCTTAACCGCCCGGTGCAGGCGATACAGCCGAATGTCATTGCAGACAGTCGTCACTATCCGCACGCCGATCGGCAGCAGCGGCGGCAGAAACAAAAACACCAATAAAAAAAACACGAAAAATCTCTTTGCCACTTTTTTCATTTGTCTTTCCCTTCCTTTTCCCAACCAACTGTGACTGGCAGATGACTCATTTTGCCAGCCTGCGTCATCTATCGGCGTCTTCCTTCCTTCCTGGCGGACATTGCGCAGTCATGCGTGGGGCAGCCCTGGGGCGACAGCCCCATTCAACCGTGAAAGTCCTCTTCCCAATCACCGGCTATAGTCAACCACCAGCCAGAGCATCCTGACGGCAAACAGAAGCAGCAGCAGCCCAATGCCCCACTGCACTCCCAGTACCGGCTGACGTTGCCAGCTCGCTGGTTCATCCACCTCTGCCTCTGGCTGGGTGCGGTTCAGGCTCAACAGCACTCCCACCAGCAGGCCGTCAAGCAGGAGCAGCCACCATCCGTATGTCACAAAGGGAAATGGCATCGTCATCAGCGCCACGACTTCGAAATTGATGGCCAGGTGAAGCAGCGAGCGCATAGTCAGCACTGCCGCGCACCCTGCCGCCAGGGCTCGTCGCCTGGTCTGCGTCTGCCTGGCGACCACGCTCCAGGCCCAAGTCAGCAGAACGCCCATCAGCCCCATAACCAAGGCGCCCGCCAACACTCCGCCTTGATTGCAAAGCCAGGCAAAGATGAAGTCCAAATTCCATGCCTGATACGCAGAAATGTAGCCAGGCGGCACGTGAAAGACGTCCTGGCACCCGAACCAGCCACCGCGTTTAATGGCAACATGCATGTCATCGTTGTAGAATCCTTCCTGAATGATTCCCTCTGACAACGCTCGCTCCACCATGAAGTTAATCCTCAGGCACCAGGACAGCAGGCCAACACAGACAACCGCCAGCCAGCCCCCCAGACGCCGATTCCGGCATGCGGTCAGAACCGTCAGGCTGATGACCCCGAACAGGAGCCAGCTGAGACTTGCTGTATGTATGGTAAAAAACGGATAAACCAGGGCGAAAAAAATCATCGCCGCCAGCATGGCAAACCTTTTCATCCGCAGAGCCGCCAGCATGGCAAACCTTTTCACCCACAGAAGCCACCTGGACCCAGCAGTGACCTCGCCGACGGGCGCCTTGACTTCCATTGCCGCCAGAGCCTGGCACATCCCCAAGATAATGATCAGAATCGCAGGAACCCAGACCAGAGAATGTTGCCAACAATGAAAAAAGCCTCCCCGGAAAAAACTTGACTGGCAGAGCAGAAGAACACCCAACAGAACTGGCACTGCCCATCGCCAGCGCAAAATCCATTCCGGCGAAACTTTCCGGCCCACGACATAAGCCATCAGCAGGGCGCAAAGCCCCACGAAAAGATGAAAAAACAACCGGTGATTGTCCCAGAAAGACACCGGCTCGAAAGCGAATGACGGCGAATAAAGGCGATACAATCCCCAGGCGCCTAGCCCCAGCAAGCCCAGCAGCAGCAGAAGTACGTTCCCTTCTTGCAAGGACTTGACTTTTTCGACCAGTTTGCTTACCATGTTCCTCCTCCTTTTTTCCCCTGCCGCAACGCACTCCTTCCTATCCATCCCAGTGACGGTCGCCGCAACCATCCGCGCCGCCAGCCAGCGACGCATCGCAAACCCTGGGAATACTGCCCCGTGCGTTGTCCTTTGCACAATATCAAGCATCAATGACTTTTTGCACAGCCAAAACACAGTTTTTTGGGCAATGTGCGAAATCTTACGCTGAATACTTGTATGCCTTTATGTTGTCTTTTAGCCATAGCGGCATTTTTGTTTCGCCCTTTTAGGGATCAAAATTATACATCACCTCACCCAGGGCGTAGCTCGCCCTGGGCGGGCTACGCTTGCCCTGGGCGGGTATGTTGTGGCCCGTTGGGGCTTTTGCAGCTCTGTAGCTGCTGACGTTGGTGGACGGTGGTGCGAAGACACGTGTCTTCGCACCACCGTCCACCAATGTCCACGTCCACTGTCCACTAATGTCCACTAATGTCCACTAACGTCCATTGTCCACTGTCCACTAAAGTTCCTTAGCCTGGGTGCCTGGCTCTGCCGCTTGCCGGAATTCCGAGTATCAATCGCTGGCCGATTACCTCTAATTCCTGCTAATTCCGAGGGTACTGACTTGCATTTTATCCTTATAGATTTATTATACTAAACTAATAAGGCAGATTATGCCAGTCTATTCAAGTTATCATCATTATTACTGAATCTGCCGGCCTCCCTGCCGCCGGAACCGACGGCATAAAAAGCAAGGGAATCCCGACTTCGGGGAAAACGAAAGGACTTTCACGATGGAAAATTTTTTTCACAACATTTGGACGATGATCGTTGACAGCAATGTCCTTCATATCGTCTCGGCCGTTCTCATTTTAGTCATTGGGTGGTTGCTGGCTGTCTGGTTGTCAGGGGCTGTGCGCAAAGGCATTGATGCCTTGGGCCTGGAGAGCAAGCTCGGCAAATGCCTGCCTGCCGGGGCAGAGATTCCGGCTTCCAACATCTCGACGTACGTCAGCCGGGCCGTGTACTTCCTGATCCTCCTGTTTGCTGTTCTTGGCTGCTTGACCGCCCTGAACTTGTCCCAGGCCGCCGCGCCAATCCAGAAATTCTTTGATGCCTTGTCCGGATATGCGGCTAACCTGATTGGCGCACTGGCGTTGGCCTTCATCGCCTGGGTCGTGGCCATGGTCGTCCGCATCGCTGCCGCCGCCGCCATCCGTTCCATGGACCTGGAAAAGAAACTGGCTAAACACGCCGACGCTAAAGACGGCGAGTCAATCGCCACGACTACAGCCGGGGTACTGTACTGGGTCGTGCTCCTGTTTTTCCTGCCGTCCATTCTCCGCACCTTGAAAATCGACGGCATCACCGAACCCATTGAGCTGATGCTGACCAAGTTCATGGAATACATCCCGAACCTGATCGGCGCTGGCGCCATCCTCTTCATCGGCCTGTTCGCCGCCAAGATCATCCGCAAGGCGACATCGGGCCTGGTCGTCATCTCGCATCTTGATTCTCTCGGCGAAAAGGCCGGCGTCAGCAAGGTCTTTGGCAACAAGGGCCTTTCCGGCATGATCGGCATCGTCGCCTATACTCTCGTCGCCATCCCGGTCATCATTTCCGCCTTGACCGCCCTCAAGATCGACTCCCTGTCCAATTCCGTGGCCGGGTTGTTTGACAAATTCCTGAATGCCACTGGCGACATCTTTGGCGCGGCTCTGCTGATCTTCATCGCCGTCCTGGTCGGCAGCTTTGTCGCCGGCATCGTCACCCAGATTTTCGAGAATTTCGGCTTCAACACGCTGATGGCCAAACTCGGCTTCAAGAACAAGGACAATTCCGCCGCGCCAACGCCGTCCGCCCTAGTCGGGAAAGTCGTCTTTGTCACCATCATTTTCTTGGCGTCGATTGCGGCGGCTGAGCTGCTCCAGTTCCAGCAGCTGTCAGAGCTGCTGCGCTCCTTCATGTACTTCGGCGGCAACATCATCGTCGGCATCATCGTCATGCTGATCGGCCTCTGGCTGTCCAACTTTGCGGCTGACTCGGTCAAAGACAAATGCAACAGCCTGATCGCCCTGGCCGTGCGCCTGGCCGTGCTCATCTTCACCGGCGCCATCGCCATCCACAGCATGAATATCGGCGGACCTATCGTCCACACTGCCTTCACCTTCCTGCTCGGCGCAGTCTGCGTAGCCATCGCCTTGGCATTCGGACTGGGCGGACGTGACTTCGCAGCCGCTAAACTCCAGGAATGGAAAGAGCAATTCGAGAAAAAAGACTGAGCGCAGGCTAAGCCTGAACACCCCCAATAACCATCAGCGCCCGACTGTCAAACGACGGCCGGGCGCTGATTTTTTTTAATGTTGAATGCTGAATGCTGAATGCTGAATGCTGAATGCTGAATGCTGAATGCTGAATGCTGAATGCTGAATGCTGAATGCTGAATGCTGAATGCTCAGGCGCATTTGTCATTCATAATTCATAATTCATAATTCATAATTCATAATTCGTTAGTCCAAAGCAAGCCACTGCTTTGTTCTCAGTCCTTGACGTTGAGGATGACCTTGCCGGTGTTCTCGTTGCGCTCTAAGATGGCATGTGCGGCAGTCGCCTCGGCTATCGGGAGAACCCGGTAGATGACATTCTTGATTTTGCCGGCCGCGATTTTCGGCCAACAGTCCTTTTCCAGGGCTTGGAGCACAGCGGCCTTCTCCGCATCAGTCCGACTGCGCAACGTGCTGCCAATGATTCGAATGCGCTTCTTGTAAAGCGTGTCGAGCGGCAATTCAGCGCGATTGCCGGCCAGAGTGGCGATCAAGACCCACCGCCCACGGAACGCCATCTTGCTGATGTACTCGCCCAGCGCCGGCCCGCCAGCGCAGTCGAGAGCGATGTCAATGGGATTGGCCTCCAAGACAGCGCCAAGGTCTTCAGTCTTGCGGTTGACGACGATGTCAGCGCCGATAGTCTTGACAAAGGCGGCCTTTTCCGGCGACCCGACAGTGGTGATGACCTTGCAGCCGGTCTGCTTAGCCAACTGGATCGCCGCCAGGCCCACCCCGCTGGCACCAGCCTGGATAAAGACGACGTCGCCTGCCTTCATGCCAGCCTCCACCGCCAGGTTCAGATACGCGGTCGCAAACACTTCGGGAAGCCCTGCCGCAGCTGTCAGGTCCAGTCCTGCTGGCACTGGCATGACCATACCGGCCGGCACTGACACCCGTTCGGCATAGCCACCGCCGCCCAGCAAAGCACAGACCTTGTCGCCAGGCCGCCAGCGCGATCCGGCTGGCGCTTCCAAAACGCGGCCAGAAGCCTCCAGGCCCGGCCATTCCGGCCAACCGGGCGGCGAGGGATAAGCACCGCTGCGCTGCAACAAATCAGCGCGGTTCAGACCAGCTGCCGCAACTTCAATCAGGACATCGTCCTTGCCACGAACCGGCTCAGCGACTTCCTGCCAGACAAAATTCTTGTTAGCATCAACCAACATAGCATACATGAGGCATCTTTCCTTTCCAAAATTGTGACTTCTCTTACCTTCACCAGTGCCGCAAGGTCAGGCCGAGAACGCGGGAAATGCGGTCCCGTACCGGATGGTCGGGATGGCGCGGCGACAACTTATTCTTGGTAAAACCGAGAGCCAGTCCAGTGCGCCGGTCAGCCAGACCCTCGGCGCCGCCTGCGCCGCCATGACCAAACATCTGCCCCAGGTCTCCCTCCGGGCCGGCCAGCACATAGCCGAGGCCGAATTTATTCCAACAGCCGCCGGGCGGAATCGGGTCGTCTTCATGCCGTTGCAACACGGTCGCCCGCTCCAGCGTTGCTGGCGCCAGCAGCCTGACGCCGTCCACGCCGCCGGCAAGCAAGGCAGCGTAATGCCGAGCCAAGGCAGTAGCCGTAGCAAAGCCATTGGCCGAAGGAATAAAACCGCGGCGAACCGCTTCGCTGCCAAGAAAGGCCTCAGCCCACTGCGGTCTCTGGTCAAAGGCCGTGCCATCCACGCTGGCGCAACGCTTCTCGGCGTCGGGAGGCAGGCCGAACATCATCTCGTCTTCAAGGCCGAGAGGTGCGATGACCTGCTCGCGCATGACCTGCTGAAAATGCTTTCCTGCGACGCGGCCAGCGGTTTCGCCGAGCAGCCAGGCGTAAGTCAGGCCCTGGTAGCAGCATTTTCCGCCAGGCGGCACAGCTGGCGCCATCGTCGTTAGTCGCCGGCACATCTCATTCCAATCCGCCATTTCTGCCACGTCTTTAGTCGGCGGGGCAATGTGCATGCCGGTCCGATGGCAGAGTACCTGCCAAACGCGGATATCATCCCGCCCCTGGCCGCCGAACTCCGGCCAGACCTCGGCCACGCGGGTGTCATACGAAATCAGCCCGTCCTCCACCAAGCAATGAAACGCGGTAGTCATCATGCCTTTGCCCACAGAGAAAATCGGAAATAGCGTGTCCATCGCAACCGGCTTGGTGCGAGTCGCATCAACAAAGCCAGCGCATAGCTGGGCGACCAGCCGTCCATGCCGAAATATCGTCAGCTGGCAGCCGCATTCCTCACCGGAAGCGACTGCGTCATCCAGGATGCCCTGCAAAACCGGCGCCAAGTCCGTCTGTTCATCGAAGGAATCCATGCTGGCCAATGGATGGCTTGGGTGCTGGGACTGGTCTTTCATGCGATTTCCATAGCTCCGAGGGGAAAATGCTGCTGGCTGCCATACACGTCCGTATCGCCGGGGCCGCCAGAGCCGCACCGCCGCGGAAGCACGACCTTAATCGTCAGAATCCGCCGGAACGGCTTGATGTGAATACGCGCTGGATCAGCGTCGCACAGAGCGCCAATAGCCGTTGGCGTGAAATTAGCCGCTTGCAAGACGCGCTCAAAGTCCGCCTCGTTCTGGAACATCAAATCAACCGTGAATTGAAATGGGCCGGCATTCTTGCTGCGGCAGACAAACGCCAAATCATAAATCCGCATGACCGCCAACCTCCTTCAACACCAAGGGGAAATCAAGCTCAAGCCCGGTCGTGTCCAACAAATGATACAACGCGAATTCAAAGACCTCGCCGCCGTGGAAGTCAGACGGCGAGAAGGGGAACGCCAGGTTTCCGGCAGTGGCCTTGCGATTAGGGAAAGCCTGGTGCAGTGCGCTGGAGCGTGCCAGGCTGAGTACCGTGTCAGCGATTTCCTGGGTCGGGCCGATCGCTTCAATCAGCAGACCCGCCTCTCGCGGCAGCGGTTCCGGCGGCGCTTCCAGGCCGCCGCTGACAGCATCTACGCCATAGCGCAGGAAACGCAGCGAATAATCGCTGCTGACCCCGGCCATGCTAGTCGCTACCGCAGCTCGGACGCCGCTCTCGATAGCGTCTAAATTAGCGATAGCGACAGGGTCACGCACGCCGGCGATGGTAATCGTCCGCCAGCCGCGCCGCACAGCTCCTTCCAGCTTCAGGGTCGGCTTTGCCGCTGGCGCCAGAGTCGTCCCGCGCACGGTCACGCCACGCTCGCCAGCCGACAAGAATTCTGCCTGTCGCATGTCAATCATGCCTTCCGGCTCAAAGAAGCACTCTGGGTCTGGCTGCTCGTACAACGAATGTGCAGCCACCGAGTCTGGTGTGCAAGCGCGGATAGGATTTGGCGGCCTCACGGTCATGGCATCGTGCCGCAAGGTGACGATCAGGGAGTCATTGGCGCCAACTGGCCGGGCGCACAAGGCGCCGCATTCAGCGATCTTGGCGGCATGCAAGGCCAATCCGGCAGGAAAGCCATGCATAATCGGATACGACGCAAATATCGCCGTGTCGCAGCATCGCCCTGACAAAATCACGTCCGCACCTGATTGTAGCGCCCGGATAATCGGCTCCGTGCCAAACTGGGCAACTGGATGCGCCAACTGATCCAGGCAGGCGGGATCAAACTCCGGGGCGCCGCCGCACGGAGTCAGACGGCCCTGCGCCGCCCATTGGCGCAGTTGGCCGACATCGAGGTCAGAATACACGACCGCCACCGTAAATCGCAGCTTCTTCTCCGCCGCGATTTCCTGGAGTACTTCGAGAGTGGCGTCAACATGCGGCCTAGCGCCAGCGCCGCCCGCGCTGCCAATGATCAGCGGGATTTTCCTGCTCAGAGCTTCTGGCAGGGCCAATGCCAGGTCGCGCTTGACTTGCAGCCGTTTGACAAAGCCCTTGCCGCTGCCCAGATAATACGGCCCAGGGTCAGTCGAACCAGCGTCGACCCCGATGAAATCAAGCGGTTCAGCCAGGGCGTTGGCCAGGCTCTCCGGAGCATAGCCGTAACCCAGCAGGCCACACAAAGACAAATAGCGAATTTCTTCTTTCATAAACAGAATAACGCCCAGAAATCGTGATTTCGTAGCAGCTGCCGAAAATTCATTATGTCAACAAACCAATTTAATGGCATATCCGCGGTTTTGCCAGCAGCCGACCTGTTTGCAAAGCCGTTTTGAGGTAATAGGTCGTAATCGGTCAGTTAAAGATTAACCGCCAAGACGCCAAGGACGCCAAGGACGCCAAGATTTTTTGAGTATGCCGCGCAGCAGCAGAAACGCTAAAAACGCGAAAATTATGGCAGCCTAAAGGCTCTACTACGTACGGCACCCACCGTCCACTATGTCCACCATGTCCACAACGTCCACATCCATTTGTGCCGTAGGCGCTTAACCATGCTTAACCCCAGGCTTCAGCCTGGGGATGGGTGCGCCCCGAAAGTGGTGCCTTGTAAAGGCACTACAGAAGACTGACGCATTACAATAGGTCAGCCATTGATATAAGAGCATCCCGCGCGCACGACAAAATTGGGGAGGGAGGCTCCCCTTGGGTGGGTGGGGTCTGATTTCTGGAACCGGTGAAAAAATAGACCGTTGCGCGTTCTTTTTCAAACGGTTTTCAGAAGAATCCTAGTCATTTTGTGCTTGAGCATGATTTTGCCTGCGCACAGGCATAATGCTTTCCATCACCAGAAATGGCACCCGTATGCGACCCAAGGATTTGCAAGAACCTGAATGAGATACGGCGAGAGGAGGTGCGCCCTACGACTCAATGTTCAATTCGATGACCGATTACTTTTGAGCAATCATCGACCCAGGGTCGCCTAACGCCGCCAGCCAGCATTGCAACATCTCAAAATGGGACTACGTTATGCTAGGTAATGTGCGAAGTTTTGTGATGAATGCTTGTAGTATTGGTCACCGATTGATACTTGGAGTTCAGGGCAATCTGCGGAGCTAGGCACCCCGGGTAAGGCACTTTAGTGGACAGTGGACAATGGACTTTAGTGGACTTTAATGGACATCAGTGGACGATGGACTGTGGACTTTAGTGGACATTAGTGGAGAGTGGACGTGGACGGAAGTGGACAGTCATGGACATGCGGAGTCAAGGCACGTGTCTTGTACAGGCTTCCAGACCATGAAGATGCATCATGCTTACAGTCATGCCCCCTTGCGCCGTAGGCGCTTAACCATGCTTAACCCCAGGCTTTAGCCTGGGGATAGACGTGCCCCAAAACTGGTGCCCAGTAGGGGCACTACCG